>Ga0041059_1001513_pt1 | contig 18337 bp, 18 predicted proteins | sample AraColnosormetaG_FD_56232 | JGI IMG/M metagenome (GOLD analysis project Ga0041059, IMG submission 56232) | Arabidopsis roots microbial communities from North Carolina, USA - Col MF nosort | ecosystem: Host-associated > Plants > Roots > Unclassified | place: USA: North Carolina | collected...
GTTTTGTTTTAAAAAAAAATTAAGTCTATTGTTTAATAGAAAAGCAGAGTGTTTTCATCCTTTTTATAATTGTTTTTAAAAGGAAAAAAAGAGCAACTATCGTCTCTCTCTTCTAGTATTGTTCTTTCAAAATTCAGACCTTCTATTCTAGCAATTCTTCAAATTCTGAATTTGTTCTTTCAAAAACTATTGAATCAATTCTTTAATAGAATAAGTTCATCTCGTTGAACCCAAAGAATTGATTCAGAAATTTGCATCCAATTACACCTACCACTTCTTAAAGCATCGATTCAATTGCATCTTCCTAATTAGTGCATTCTTTGTGGCGGTGATGAAATATAGATCTCCAGGTATTAGACTATTTCCCTTCTCCTACAACAGAAGCACGTTTTGGTTTTGATTTCCCAAGAATCCTTAATCGATGAGTATTAGCTAATAATTGTTCATACTCATGAAATTGAATCTGTCGTCCTTAATTAGGGAGTAGCAGAAGAATCTCTCGATGATGAAAATGGGAATTGAGGTACTAAAAGCAAAGTTAAGCAAAGGTAATTTTTCTAATTTCAAAGTTCTAAGTTTCCAATTTCTTTGCTCAATATATTTACCCATCTGTTTGTACCGAGGTTGTAACAATAATAACTAAGGCGTTTGGGGAGAACGGAGTAGCTTCTTTATTAATGACGAACAGAAAAGATGGTAACTTAACAGAACGGAAAACCGTAAGTACAAAACGGAGAACCGAAATTACAGAACGGAAAACCGAAAGTACAAGTCGGAAAACCAGAAAATACAGAATAGAAAACGAGAAAGTAAGAGATAACAGAGCTAGGCAATTATTCTCTCTTAAATTTTCTAGGTAATAACTCTTGGTCTGGACCCAGTTCCCAATAGTGTCTTCTGCTATTTATAGGTTAGGAGATGACCTAGGGTCTCCCCTGCGACTTTCCATTTTTACCCTCTTAGGTTTCCATTTTTACCCTCTTAGGTTTGTCTGGCTGGGCCGAATTGATGTTGTTGGACCGAGCAACTTACATCTGGGCCGAGCCGGTCGATCTAATGGGTCGATTTTCTGATGGGCCTTTCTTTTGGTGGGCCGTTTTGACTTATTTATCTTGTGTTTGGGTCGAACTGGGCATGAAGGGCAAGGCGCGTATCCCACACCATCTTTGATGGCAAATTTAAAATTGGATTATCAAACTAAAAATGTATGTAACAATAAAATTTGTTTATCATTTAATAGTGAAGCCTACCAACAACCCTAATACTACTAATAAGATGTAGACATATAGTGAAGAGAGATGGCCGATGGAGGAAAGGTGGCTTGCCAATTTGAAGGTTCTGGTTACATAGTGTCTTGAAATATTGTTTTTGCACCTTGGTGGCCACACGATCAATGCTAATGTTTGAGTCCCGATTTTGTTACCTTCTTGTCTTTTTCTTTCATTCATTCCTTCTGCTTCTCCTTATCCCTTAAATCACCGAACTTATCTACATGCTTTCTAGAAACATGTGACACTTAAACAAATGAAAATTAGCTTTAGCTAATATTCAAGAACTAATATTTAGGAATTGAAAATACTTTCTACCTTTTGATATTAAACACCAATACATTCTCTTGACTAATAAGTTTTCAGACAAATTCATTGGTTACTAATTAGATATATAAAAATCCTTTGTTTATCACACACAAAATTACTAAGAATGCAAAAACATAAACCAAAACATAAAAAAAAAACTAAATAAAAGTCTGAAGTCTCATACTGTATTGTTTTCACGTTTAAAGCTAGAGATTCAATCTGAGAGATTGGAATTGTATTGGTGTGTTGTGTTTAGAGGTAGGAGAAATGAACGTTTATTTATAATGTTTTAATAGGTTAGTAAGGTTTTTGATTAGAGAATATACCAAATCTTGATAAGCAAGTATTAGATATCTTAGAATATATTCACGATCCTAACTCTTATAGAATATGTTATAGGAAATAGGAATAAAATCTCTTAGCTAGGAATCATTTCTAATTCAGTTCTTGTGATTGAATATCGATTTTAGATAGTTCCTTTTATTTAGGAAACTTATGAAGGTTGTTTGAAATTGATATTGTTCATTTTTTAAGAAACCAAATTGATTTACAATTTACTCGTTTCCATCTTTATAGGAAAGGAATGCATCAATCGAATAGAAAGGAATATAGCAAATGAGTTGAATCCGGTATATATCAAATTACTGCGAAAAATATTATATGTCATAACTATAGCTAGATACGATATTATTTCATTTTATTGTTTTGATTTTTATTTGGAATTTTGTATTTGGAAAGTGTTATTAATAAGATCCGAACACATAAGAATCGGGTTAATTAACAGGTCAAATACCGGGTAAAAACTAAAAAAAATTTGACCCGATTGGATTCCTTATTTTGTACTTCAAAAATGTTAAGTTGATTTGGAATTTTGTATATGGAAAATGTTATTAATAAGATCCGGACACAGTAGAATCGGGTTAATTAACAGGTCAAATACCGGGTCAAAACTAAAAAAAATCCGACCCGATTGGATTCCTTATTTTGTACTTCAAAAATGTTAAGTAGATGTTGTGAAAGCCGCGAGTGACATTCGGAGTAACTGAAGACAATGCAGTATCATCTTGTTGTAGTTGACGACAAATATTCCTCCATCCCAAACCTCCATCTGTTTGCACTGATGCTCTTTGAAAATATCGCTCGTAGTAATTCAAAGTTGGTTAAATTATTAATTCTTCAAATTTGCTGATTCTCCAAATTCCACAGTTCAATTCTTTCTTCGTAACATAGATAGGGAAGGCCTTGTGATCGCAAGTGACATGTATGGAATACTTGTAAATTTAGAAACATGAGATAATAAAAAACATCATCATCCATAACTAAAATTATGATACGCAGTTAATAAAATGCATAAATAGATTAATAAAAATAAATTATATTTTATAATAAAAATTATAAAATTACATAAATAAACTACAAAAAATATAACATACTTTAAAACATAAAAGATAGTAATCTAATTTTCATCTTTTGAATCACTAGCATTTGTTTTCCACAAAGTTTCTCACATATTAAATAGACCCTGGCCTATGTGTTCGTGAAACTTTTTGCTGAGTATTCCTTATTGTTTCTTCTTGATTGTTAATGAAAATCCATATTGAATATTTGTTGGAGTCGTTCCTAATGAGCCTACTTGTTGAGAATTTGTTGTATTGTGCCCTTCGTGAATGTTAGATGGTGAACCCCAAGATTGAAAATTTGGTTGCAGCCCCCAATGTGAAGCATTTGGTGATAAACCCCATTGTGGATCATTTGTGGTGAACTCCATTGAGACGCATTTGGTGGTGTTTTCCATTGATAAACATTTTGTTGTGTGTTCCATTGTAGAGCATTAGGTGGTGTTCCCCGTTATTTAGCATTTGGTGGTGTTTCCCATTATTGAATACTTGGTGGTCCGCCCCACTATTGAGCACTCGGTGGTGTTCACCATTGTTGAGCACATGGTGGTGTTCCCACTATTGAGCACTTGATGGCTTTCCCCAATGGTGAACACTTAGTTCCTTCCTTGTAGGCTTTTTTAAATTCATCAAGTTTGTTTTAAAAAACTTCATATGTTACATTCATGTTAAATGCTAGGTTGAATTTCTCAATCATATATTCTCGACCAAAGGCTGTAGGGTCTTTAAGAGTATAATTATTCATAGCAATTGCATGATCAAAAAACTCAATCAAAGTTTTTCGTTGTTTATTGCACTAATACCTCGGTATGGTCTAAATGTTTTTCAAAAAAATATTAGTTTTATGTTTTCCAAAATACTAAGAAGCATGTATAATATAAGTTTTTCTATAAAACAAAAACAAAACAAAAGATTACTCTTGATGTTGTTTCATTCGGAGCATTTGTGTTTTTTTTGTCTAGAAGAATTTGTGATTGATCGACCTCTAGACAACATATCTACATAAACCAAACTAATACACATAACGGTTAATTATAACACTAAATTTAAGAATTACATTTTTTACATATTTTTAAGAAAATTAAAATTGTTAATTCTAATCTATACTACATACATAATACTGTTGGGATAATATTTTCCAAACAAACCCATACAAATTAATTCTAATATTTTCTTATTATTTACTAAAAATAGGATGTACACATATTTTCGATAACAATTAATTATAATTCTCTTAACATCAATCCAAGATAAAAAAATATTTTTTATATAATTACATAAATTTAAATTTTTTAACTATACATAATTAAGAAATCACTATAAATTTACATGACAATATCTCTTAAAAAGACTAGTTTCATTGTTTTTAGTATTTAAAAATATAATAATTTGATAATTATAGTTTAGAACTAAAATCAAGTATCGAATAAAAAATAATTAAACATTGTTTACTTTTAAAAATGAAAGATGTGTATAGCTTTGATGTTGTGTTTATAAGTGAATAGATGTAGTGATGAACTTTTTTTTGCTGTTTTTGTGTGTTTTGTGTTTGTCAAACTTTTTTGTGATAAACTAATAGAATGCATGCATTCTTTATATAAACAAAATCTTTTTTTTTAATTTCCTTTTTATGATTAATAAAATAATATATAAGCATATCCACTGGTTATAAACATACCTCATAACTATCTTCTGCGTTTCTAGAGCTATTTGAAATACGCACCCTGTCTTTTAGCTATTAGTAAGCCACAATATTATTTTAATAATACTTTAAAGTAAAAAATATTTATATTAACAAAAGTTGAGAAAAATATGACTGAATAGAAACAAAATATCTGGACCACATGGCGTTTTAGGAATACGCGCTATCCATTCATAGCCTTTGAATGTTGACGTAGAAAGCACCTTTGTAAGCAAGTTTGTTGCGTTGTCACTTGAGCGGATATACTGGATATCAACTTCTTCGTTTTTCACGAGTTCTTGAGTGTAGGAGAAAAACCTTGGAGGGATATGCTTCGTTCTGTTGCTCTTAATATAACCTTCTTTGATTTGAGGAATACATGCAACATTATCTTCATATAATCTTGTTGGCTCCTTTTAGATGATTAATCCACTTGCTCTTAAATATGGTTAGTCATAGATCTAATCCAAACACATTCTCGACACGCTTCATAAAGGCTATAATTTTGCGTGGTTTGATGAAGTTGCGACTAAAGTCTCCTTTTAAGAACGCCACAAGATTCCTCCAATGGCAACATCCGAGTAACTTTCTATCTTGGAGGGGATAGAGATATGACCATCTAGTTCACTACCTTCTTGACAAAACCATGTCCAACAGTGTCTGGGCTAAATGTTACCCGTCTCAAAGATGTGAGTACTTATAAATTGAAGGTTCCGATCATCGACCCCTAATCACTTACTTCAATCTGAAAAAGAAAAAGCAAAAAGGAATCTTTAGATATGATCGCAGACTCAAAGGTAATAAACAAGTCTCCCAACTAATCATTCAAAGTTGTAACCACATAATCCAGATGAAGCGGTAGAGAATAAGCTTGGTCACTGCAGAAGAGCAATTATTACCCAAAGACGATGGGGGAGTAGTGACCAATAGCTCTTTGCACAGTATACTATAAGATCATAGCAAAAATCCTTAACAAGAAATTACAACCAATCCTCCATAGCTTGATCGCTGAAAATCAATCTGCCTTTGTTCCATAAAGAGCAATTGCCGACAATGTACTCATTACGCATGAGGCTCTCCATTATCTCCATTCCTCAGATTCAAAGGTCTGATGCTATATGGTAGTGATGACCGATATGAGTACGGCCTATGACAGAATAGAATGGGGTTTTATTAGCTCAGTTCTTGAAAGACTCAGTTTCCATCAGTTCTTGTGACCATAGTTAGCTACTCTTACCTTTTAAATGATACTGCTCAAGGCTCCATTGTCCCACAACGAGGCATACGGCAGGGAGATCCTCTATCTCCATATCTCTTCATCCTCTGTAGTGAAGTCTTGTCTGGCCTCTGTTACAAAGCGCAGTTAGAAAATAAACTCACATGAATCAAGGTGGGAAACAAAAGTCCCCGAATCAGTCACCTTGTATTTGTAGATGACACCATGTTTTTCTGCACATCAGATGACCAAAACTGTGTAGCTTTATTGGAGATATTGAAGAAATATGAATTGGCATTAGGGCAGATGATTAACACACAGAAGTCAGCAATCATTTTTTCAGCAAAAACCCCTACTGCCACAAAAGAACGAGTAAAGAGCCAATTGGGAATATAAAAGGAAGGAGGTTTGGAAAAATATTTGGGCCTGCCTAAATTGTTGGGAAGGAAGAAGAAAGACCTCTTTGCTCTAGTTGTTGATAGGATCCGATAGCGAGCTTGTAGCTGGTCTTCCAAATTCCTCTCTACTGCAGGCAAAATGATCATGTTAAAGTCAGGTTTAGCAGCCATGCCAACCTATACTATGTCATGCTTCAAACTCCCAAACTCTTTGTACAAACGTATTCAGTCCGCTTAAACACGTTTCTAGTGGGATTTAAGCATGGACAAAAACAAAATGTGTTGGGTTTCGTGGCAAAAACTTACACAACCTAAAGGTGTGGGAGGATTGGGGTTTCGAGACCTACAGTGCTTTAATGATGCGCTGCTTGCAAAGGTCAGTTGGAGAATACTCTCAAACCCAACAAGCCTTCTTGCTAGAACACTCTTGGGTAAATACTACCATACCACGCCTTTCCTTGAGAGCTCTGTTCCAACCTCTACCTCTCATGGGTGGCGTGGAATCTGCATAGGCAAAGAGCTATTAAAATCACATTTGGGGAAAGTAATAGGTAATGGGTCTTCTACCTTTATCTGGGATGATTCTTGGATCTCTCTTACCTCCCCACGCAGACATATGGGACCACCAACTGAAGCAACCGCTAACCTTACAGTAGAACATCTCATCTCTCCTATCTCTCTAGAATGGGACAAGGAAAGGATCAACCAAATTCTCTCAGGACTTCTAGATGAAATTTTGGAGATCAAACCGAGCAGGCTCGGAGCAAAAGATGCTTATGTGTGGCTAGCTACGAAGAATGACATCTATACTGCAAAGTCTGGTTACTACTCATGTGTTCAAGAACAACTAGAAGACTGCCCTCCTCCTATTAATCTCAGAGACTTCAATTGGATGAAACACATCTGGAACATTCAATGCTCTCCCAAACTGAAATTCTTCCTTTGGAAAGCAATGAGAGGGGCTTTACCAGTGGGAGAAAACTTGATCTTCAGGAACATCAACGCAGCTGCCCAATGTCCTTTCTGTGGTGAAAATGAAAGTACTCTTCTTCTTTTCTTCACCTGCAGATTCGCAAGACATGTATGGCTTTTAACCCCTTTCGAAACCCGCTTGAATCCAGACCAAATAGTCTCTTTTAAAGATGGATTTGAGCAAACAAAAGGACAGATCTGCCTACTAATAATAGGTTTTTAAGGTCAATTAATCCTAAAGCACTATCATGTCGTTGTAGTATTTCAGGTTGTCAATCCAAATGGGTGTGATGCTAGCAATCAAGATGCTATCAGAGTTCACAGAGTCAAGCCAAGCAATAACAGGTTTTGAGGTGTTTTAGCAGTCCTAAGTGAACATGCAGGAAACATAATTTCAAGCAGAACAGTAAAAACACTCGACCAACACAGCTTGTTGCCAAGCACTGGGTGTGGTCGAGTGACAGGTCGAGTAATAGACAGATAATGTAACACGGATACTCGACTTCACAGTCTGTTACCAAACAACTAGGTGGTCGAGTATCAGGTCGAGTAACAGGAGAGAAATGCAAATACTAAGCAACAGGTAACAAGATGCAGTAAACAAAGAAATCAATTAGATAAAGAATTCCCGAGGATGGGGTAATTGAGTAGTTTCGCTTCCTCAGTTTACAGGTGATTGACATGCTCAATATATTATCCCTAGACAACAAGTTCGATAACCAAATATAAGTGCCACCGCAACAGAGACCCTCAAGTTAAACCAGTCTCAAACTCAATCACCATTGACAACAGCTAACCTAACATGCATTACAAATCAACAAGTTAAAGCCAAAACGCTCCCGGCAACCAATACCTTGGTACAGAGCCACGAATCTCTGGAATTAGTGGTTCACACATTTCATCGAACACCTTTTGGGCGCGGAAATGTCTAGGCTCAAATTCCAGTTGATTAGAAAGCGATAGGCATTAAGAACAACTAATCCATAAGGGATCTATAAATCAAACTCAACCACCTAGCATACTGAGAATTCTAAACTACTCTAACCCATCTGCAGAAACCTAGTCACTACTCAGACATCATTGCAAAGAACTTAAACGATGAATAGAATGAAAACATGATAGCAACAGAGTAATAGCAAGATGATAACAAGATGAACAACTTAGTAAACGAAATTGAAAAGCAAATACTAAATACTGAATAGATTAAGAGAAATCTGGATTACAAAATGTCAAGAACACAGTGTATGCAGAATAAAACTTAGGTCACAAAAATGTAAAATACATGCTACTTATAGCAAAATATTCTGAAACCCTAATACTCAAAACGACGCAGTACTGAGACGGATTAAGAACGGTACTCGACCCAGGTGGTCGAGTGATAAGCTGGAGTGTTCTTCTCTTCCTTGTGCTCGAGTGTGTGGTTGAGTGCGGAATGGAGAAGACAGTGAAGCTGGCAGTCGAGTATGAAGTCGAGTAGGAAGTCGAGTGATGGAGATGGTGGTACTCGGCTTGGTGGTAGAGTGATCGGTCGAGTGTGTGATGATGGTGGGACTCAGCCGTGTAATCAAGTGAGTGATCGAGTGGGTGTGATGGAGGTACTCGACCAAGGGGTCGAGTGGTGTGATCGAGTGATGGTCAGGTGGTGGAGATGAAGATACTCGACCATGGGGTCGAGTGGTGGTGTGATGTGATGAGGCCATCTACTCGACTAGGGGGTCGAGTGTTGTCTTGAAGTCGTGAAGCCATCTACTCGAACAGGGCGTCGAGTGGTTTGATATGATCATATCCGCTTCTTTCAATTAGCTCGCCAACAGCTCCAAATCACTTGAAAACAACACAAATATACAACATGCATGCAAAACTATCCTAAACATGCGAAGTGATGACAAATGATGAGAAATGGTATAAAACAGTGGTGATATGATGCAATAGTGATAACAAATGGACGCTCAAAACATGTAAAATGCACACTTATCACCTACCACCATCCGAAATTGGTTCAGGCCCTCTTCATCCTTGGATTCTCTGGAAATTATAGATGGCTCGCAATCAGCAAATCTTTGAAAATCCCCACGACAACCCTCGTGAAATCCTTACACAAGCTATCATGTTAGCACATGAATGGCAATCTGCTCAACTTCAGTCCAAACAAGTAGTCACAAAACGTTCCTTGGGACCCAGCAAAGCACCTGATCTCGACCTCATTACATGCCAAATATGCAAGGATGGATTGTATCTTCTCAAACCGATCTACGAGCTTTAATCGACAGATCTCTTCAATTGCGACGCACACCCGATCACCGATTATGGCCGAAGCCCTTGCTATTCGCCTCGCTATCAAACATACCTCAGATCGGGGCTTCAAAAAACTCTCTGTTGCTTCCGATTCAAAACTGTTGATCGAATCCATCAATTCGGAGTCTCCATTGATTAAGCTCCACGGGATTCTCCGCGATATCCTGATCCTTTCATCTTATTTTCGGTTTATTTGCTTTAAATTTATCCCCCGTGAACAAAACAGAGAAGTTGATGCTTTGGCTAAGCTTTTAATTAATGCAAGCAATATTTTGTTCAAAAAAAAAAATATCATTATCAAGAGATCCATATAAATAAGTTGTCACTACATCCATAAGGTACATATCTAAATTATTGGATGTCGAAAGACTCATTAAGTTTCTTCATAATCAACTCCTGGTCTTTGAGAGAAACCTTGTGCAACAAGTCGGGTTTTATATCGTGTGATCTCATCTTTCTCAAAGAAATTTCGCACGAATACCCGGCCCACTTGTGCCCAACATTCTTTACATTCTTAGATGCAGTGACAATAGGTCCAAAGACATTTCTTTTGTTAAGGGAGTGCAACTCAACTTGCATGGCATATTTCCATTTCTCCCAATCTGGTCTTTTCTGGCATTCAGATAATGTCTTTAGATCTGAATCATTATTCTCATGATCGATCTCTTTAGATAAAGAAAACGAGAATTTTCATTTTCATCATCAATATCATCTCTTTCCCATATTATATCATCATGGGTATAATTAATGGAAATCTCATACTTTTCTCTACCGTCCCAAGGACTTGGTTTTTCTTGAATAACTTTTTCATTTTCTTTTCCCATTTCTTTTTTTCTTCGGGGATTTTTATCTTGTGCGCCAATAGGCCTCTCACGCTTAAATTGAACCTTAAATTCATTATATTTGTTCCCATCTAATTCTAGCTCTCTAGGAATTTGAACTCTTGATGGGGCATTTGCAGCGGGAATATATGATTTTGTCACCCTTTTTGTATATGTGAACGTAGTCCTGTGACTTCGGTTACTTTGGTTAATTCGGTTCGGTTATTTTGGTTTTCGGTTAATGTTAATTTTAAAAATGTTTACCGAATCAAACTGATATACAAAACGGTTCGGTTTGGTTTTCGATTTTAAGTGTAAAAACTGAAATTAACCAAATTATTTTCTAATATAAAAATCGGCGGTGAGAGCACCTCCGACAAAGGATCGACTATACTGGAGGCAGCAAGATCTTGAAGGTGTCATAGATCCCCGACCGAAGAAGAAGAAGAAAAAGAGATACAAAGAAAAAAGAAGGAGAAGAAGAAGAATAGATACAAAGAAAAAAGAAGGAGAAGAAGAAAGAAAGAAGAAGAAGAAGAATAGATCCAAAGAAGAAAGCAGAGGGAAAAAAAAAAGAGAGACCCAGTCACGGCGGCTACAAATGTTGAATCGAGGGATGGCTAATTTTTAGGGTTTTGTTTTGATTTTGAATAACAGATCGGTTCATGCAAACCAAACCAAAATAACCAATAACCGATTATCAATTCTAATTGCAGCCGATCGGTTCTGCCCTATAACCGAACCCAAACCGAACACCTAAAATCTCGGTTCGGTTCGATTAATCCGGTTCGGCTAATAATCTCAGCCCTTTGTGAACGCATCTGGTAGTTGATTTGCCAAAGTTTGTAAGTGTACAATTTTCAGAACTTCGAGCTCATGTTGATTTGTAGGGGATCAAGATATACCAAAGATGGTGTACACCATGTAATATCTTTTGGAACTTGTTTAATTCCTCCCCCTATCGCTGGAAATTCATCTTCATTGAAATGGGAAGTGGCAAAACATGCCGTAAACATATCACCAATTTGCGGTTCAAGATACCCAATTATACTCGGTGGTACATAACCGATATATATACCCAATCTCCGTTGCGGTCCCATTTTTGTTCTTTGTGGTGGAGCTATAGGAACATAAACCGCGCACCCAACAACACGAAGATGGGCTACGTTTGGCTCTTTACCAGACGTTAATTGTAAAGGAGAATATTTATTATACGCGCTTGGTCGAATCTGAACCAATGTCGTAACATAAAATATAGGATGACCCCATACAAAAATCGGGAGTTTTGTTCTCAATATTAACGGTCTTCCAATGAGTTGTAACCGTTTAATTAAAGATTCAGCTATGCCATTTTATGTATGAACATGAGGGACATGATGCTCAACATCGATTTCAATTGACATACAATAATCATTAAAGGCTTGTGAAGTGAATTCACCAGCGTTATCAAACCTAACTTTCTTTATTGCATAATTAGAAAATTGTGTTTTCAACCTGATTATTTGGAAAATGAATTTTGCGAAAGCCGAATTTCGTGTTGTCAATAGACACACATGTGACAATCTACTAGATACGTCAATCATTACCATAAAATAACGAAATGACCCACACGAAGGGTGAATAAGTCAACATATGTCACCATGTATTCTCTCTAAGAATAATGGTGATTCATTCCCAATTTTTGCTGGCGATGGCCGAATTATGAGTTTTCCTTGGCATTATAAAATTGGCTTCGATGAAATCAACAATATTATTTGCATGGCCAGATAATGCATCACACTTCCAGCAGAGTCTTTTATTTTGAGAGAGGAGAAATATTTTTGATCTATAAGTATTGTGTGGGTCGTAGCACTTCCTGCCAGACATATCTCCATCCTCAATCTCAAAATTTGACATTTTCTGAGACAAAACATTTAGAAATATGCATTAATAAAATAACACAATACTGAAAAAATGTTATTATATATTACAATGACACCGTTATTCCAAAAACTTTTAAAACCAGGAAATACATTTAAATCAAAAAGTACATATAGTACTACTACAACCATATCATGTCATATCGATCTTATTCACATGATTTCCCGTTTTCATGATGAACGAGAAAATCAGCGATATCAAGATGGGTTTTATCATTTAGGCCATGGTAGAAAGTCCAGCTTCATTAGAGATGAGATTGGTCTCAACATCCCTTTCTTTTGCCTTTTGAGATGTTTGATATAGTGGCTAAATGTTTTGGGATACGACATGTCTCGTACAAATGGCCTTTCATGCCACATCTGTAACAAGTACTTTCATCTGGTTTCTTTGAAACACGACCGACATCATTCACTTGAAAATTTATGTTGGTTTTCTTGGCATTCAAATTATTGGGAGGGAGACCCCTTCCTTTTCTTCGTCCACGACCACGGCCTCGACCACATTCGCGTCCTCGTCTTTGCCAATTATTGTAACAGGATGAAGCAACATTCACTTCTGAAAGCGGAGCTGATCCAGTTGGACGAGTTAGATGATTCCTCATCATGAGTTCATTATTTTGTTCAGCAACAAGAACTTGCATCAAGTTAGAATATCGATTATATCCTCTCACTCGATATTGTTGCTATAGGATTACATTTGTAGGATGAAATGTTTTGAAATTTTTCTCGATCATATCATAATCGGAAACATTTTCTCCACATAGAATTATCCTGGAAGTGAATCCGAACAAAGCGAAATTATATTCACTTACACTTTTTTAATCCTGAAACCGAAGATTTAGTCATTCATGTTTGACTTTTGGTAAGATAACATATTTTTGATGATCAAACCTATCTTTGAGAGAGACCTAGAGATCTGTTAGATTTTCTCTCGTGATTTATTCATCTTTTAAACCATCGTGAAGGTAGTGATGCAAAAACATCATGGCTTTTGCCTTTTTCTCTTCTAAAGTAATTTTCGACAGATCGAGGGTTTTGAGAAGCCCATTTGCTTTTAGATACATTTTTGCATATAATGTCCATGTCATATAATTTTTCCAGAAACATCAAAGACAGTTATATCAAGCTTTGCCAAGTTCGACATGATAACTATATAAATAATATGATACAATTTGTCAAATTAAAATTTTATTATAAAAAAAGTTTTCCAAAAGCTTGTTTTCATAATAAAGCAACATAAAAATAATTTATATATTATAAGCTATAATATAATAAATTAAAAAAAAATCATTGTAGGAGGTATACTCTTTCATATGATTGTAGAAGAGGCGTAGCTTTTCATAGGATCAAGGAGGCGGAGACTACCATTTGATCCAAAATATAGATCTGAACATATGATCGCGGAGGTAGAGCTTACCGTTATGATCAAGGATGTAAATTTTATTATACGACCAAGAGGCAAAACCTACTATTATAATCGAGAAGAGGATATAGTCTTTTACTCCATATATATATATATATATATATATAATTTTTAATGATTTAAATTATTCAATATAATTTAAATGTTACCTCAAAAGCAGATCTAGAGTCGTGCGTGCTAGCGGATCGAGAGTCACTCGTGCAGATAACGTGTTGAATATTATATATTCTTTTTTTTAACGGCAAATCAATTATATTATATCATAAAAGTTGACATGATACATAACCAACCAAATACAACCATTGCAACAAATAAAGGAAATTGAACACAATTTCGATGAAGAAGTGGAAATGACCCTGCTTTCCGAACGGAAGCCTTACAGGCAACATAATAAATCTTTTAAGTCCCCTCTTCATACACTCGCAAGAGACTAAGGCTAACATCTTATAGATGAAACTCCTAAATGCTTTCTGCATTACTGTAAAAAATCTGATATGTTGTTAGATATGGTTTTGAAACATGACTTCTGAAATGTCGTTCGCATCTTTGCTGTTTAGTGACCATGGTTTCTCTTCTCATAGAACCTAAACTTTCCGACCAAGCGAAAGAGATAACATCATCATCAATGGATCGTGTCATCGAAAAGAGGAAGCCTTCGCCTTCGAGATAAAAATAGGTTGTCCCAACTCTAAACAGATTAAGACTGAAGATAAGTAATAATCTAATCTTAGATCGAAAGCCATACCCAATTCGAAACATGTGAATGCCTTCAAGCGACAAGGTTACTCCATTGATTCCGGGATCGAAAACCCAAATGATAACTCCACATTGCAGAGAAAATTCATCGGTTGATAACTGGAGATAATGCCGGTGTGAGAGACCACCGTATACAAACCTTATACAAGGACAATCAAAATTCAAAAGAATCGATATAACACACGATCAGAAACATCGACAAATGGATGCATTTATCCGTGAAATCAAGTTGAATTGATAGGCTTTCCAGATTGAAGAATGAATCACAATCGATAGTAATGATGTACCACCGTCACGATGTGGCAAAGAACATAAATTTGAGATTTTCGGTTTGCCGTTATTTACCACAAGAAACTGAAAACTTTGCAGAAATTAGAGAAAAGCAATAACAAACACGAGAATAGCCGACGCTAGAGAGACCGACGCCGGCCAAAGTGATGAAGTTTTGTGAAGTTGCCTTCAATGGCAGATCGCTTGGGAGAGAGAACGGTTGTCGAGTCGTTTGCGTAACAAAGTGATATTGAAGGGAAGTTAAAATGAGTAATTTGGCTAACAAAATCGGAACTTTTATTAGATTTTGGACCTTAATTTTTAAATAATATATTCAAATTTGTTGTGTGTTTTCAACTTTTTATATTATATATTCTAATATAATATAATATTATAGAAGTAATAAAATAATAAAGAAAAAAAGTGACGAGAGAGTAATAAAATAGACTTCTTATTGTGTTGTGATACTTACAATGAACTGAAGAGAACCAACGTATATATACAAGAGTTGCTTGAAGAGAAAGTTAAATTTAGATAATAGGATAAGTTTTAGTTAATTGGAAAATAAGATACTTAGGAAGTAAGTGACAAAAATAATAATAGTAGTATTTATCTAATCTCAACAGTATCTAAATAATTTGTGTTAATCGTAAAGTTTTATCACACAATTTACGAGAATATCACAAAACCATAATCATACATTTCACGCCCGGATTCATCAATGAGACCAAACATAGGTTTCAAAAATCAGTATTTACACACAATCAATAAATATGATCTGGATACATATATATAACTCAAAAAGGATCAAACATTGATTTACATACACACGTTTTATATTTGTATATATAGAAGATCTACAAAAAGAATCTGTTATATCGCCATTGTTGAAATAAAAACATCTTAGTACCAATCTCTTCGTGTGTGTTGTGTGACACTGATTCTGTCTTCATGTTATGTTCACTGCCAAAAACCAAAAACATGAAGAATGTTATCGGTTACAAGAGGAAAGTGATGAAAAATGAAAATATGGATTCAGAGTAGAAACATATAAAATTACTGATTGTCTTTTTGAGCAGCCATAGAAGAAGAGCAAGTTCGATGCTGAAGATCATACGCAACCATGTTTTATCCACCAAGAATCCGTAAACAGTGATCCCTGCTCTGTTGTTCTCTAGATAGGTCACTAAATATATACACAATAGAGAAACCAAATCAGTTAAAAAGGTGAAAATGATTTATTCCAATCATAGTCTAATTCAAGATTTTATTTACCTAGAGCTTGACGTTTCTGAGAAGAAATGGCGCGGGCAAAGATTGGATGTATCTCAAGATCATTGTCATCTCCTTCTCCTTCTTCATCATCATCAGACGATTGAACAACATTACGACGACGCGATAAAATCTGGGAATGTTGTGTAGTTGTTGGACATTTAGGAGTCTCTCCGTCATAAAGAACATCAAATGTATCTAAAGACGCGCACACGTTCCACTTTGTGGCGATGCTCGTTACTGATTGAGCTTTGTGAGTCATTTGTGTTGCACTTTTCAAGCATATGAATAGTCCTGACACCAAGCTTGTGGAGCATAACTGTAAGAAACAGAGACATTGATCAATATAATGTTTCAAAAACTTGCATCCCTATATGAAAGTGAAGAGGAAATCTTACCGCGAGCTCGCCAACTTCGTAGATATTAAAGGGAACACTAGCTCTGATGGTAGTCAGCAATGCCATGAACTGAGTGGCAGTGACGAAAAACAATGACAAAAGAATGAATCGTCTGAACCGGTGACTGACAATCTTCAGTTCACGACGGATTTTGAGATGCTCGGCGAGTATGGAACTGAAATCTTTGATCTCAGAGGCGAAGCAGCGTGCGAATTCATCAAGACGGAGGACCTGGAGGTGGCAGATGTTTTGGTAGAGGATACAAGCAATGATGAAGAGTGATGTACGGTAGAGCCAAGAAGAGAGCTGGAGTGTGCAGGCTAAGACATGGCTCAGCGTTGGGTTTATAATGTAAGGGATTTGGTTAAAGCCTGAAGCATACCACCAAATGCGATAGATAGCTTGAAGCGTTGTCGATGGAAGGACAAAGATAGCTAGTAGCTTCATTGATCTCTGCAACAATAAAACAGAGGAGACTTTCAAAAACATCAGGATTCGAGCCTAAGATGCAATGGCACGGTCAAGACTTAAAGTTCTAGGCCTGCGAGTTCGGTCAATGTCTCGGTTATCTCGGTATTTCGGTTAATGAAATTCTCCGAATCGAACCGATTTTCCCCGGTTAAAATCGGGTAAAATCGGTTAAATTGGTTGGGATTAAAAAAACATCAAGATTTGAGCCTAAGATTCAATGGCAGGTCAAAACTTAAAGTTCTAGGCCTGCGAGTTCAGTTAACCAAACCAAACTGAGTCGGTTATCTCAGTATTTCGGTTAATGAAATTCTCCGAATTGAACCGATTTTTTGGGTTTTCCCAGTTAAAATCTGATAAAGTAGGGTAAAATATGTTAATTTGGTTGGGATTAATATATGTTTTGGGTAGAAATCGGTTTATTTTCGGTATAGTTTTGATTTTTAGGCAATTGATCGGTTTAGGCGTACCGAAACCGAGACGTAAACCAAATATGATTCAATCTCTCCAAATTGAACCGACTGATGAACCGATTTTGAAAGAAAACTGAAATAACCGGTTCTTTACAATCGCTTCTTATTCCACTAGTTACCAATTTTAATCCCAAAAATTACGATTCTTAATCATGAAATTAGATTACTAATACTATAATTAGTCGATACGTTTAATTTACCTGGATTTTAGCTTCGTATCCGATCCTAACTTTATCGCTAACATCTTTAAGCTTATCGAAGAAGAGAAACCTTCGGATTCCATATTTCTTGGACCAATCTGAGAGACTAACGAACGAGATTCCGGCGAAGATCGATAACGAAAGCTGCACTAAACCGTCGTAAGGACGACGGTGTTTGAAATCGCAATCGGCGCAGATTAGCACGAAGTGTGAGATCATTGGGACGATGACGGCGAGGAGGAAGAAGATGGACCATGAGAGCAGAGTTTTGATGCGATTTGATTGATCAAACCAGAGGAAGAGTCTCGGGAATGAGAGTTTGGTGGCTGGTGATTCCGGTGGTTTTTGAATCGGGTCGGGTCGGGTCTCGGAGTTGAGGATTTGTTGGTTTGATGATTCTTCCATGGTCGGGTTTAGGAATAAAATCTGCAGAGGTTTGGACTTTTTGACTTGAAATGAAAGAGAAGCTAATAAGTTACGGCACTTTGGATTTTTGTAAGCCACCTGTACCAAACAGCATTTATAATAATAATAAAATATATTCTTTTCCATTAACGTTCGCAATTTCCGTTTAATATGTTTTTTTTTTTTTAACACCGAATCAATTATATTATATTATAAAAATATTATATAATACATGATACATGAAACCACTCAAATACGAATAAAATAAAAGAAATTGTACAATTTTGATAAAAAAATGGAAATGACCCTGCTTTCCAAACGGAAGCCTTACAAGCAACAGATGAAATCTGTTAAGTCCCCTCGTCATATACTCGTAAAAGGCTAACATCTTATAGA
>Ga0041059_1001514_pt1 | contig 18333 bp, 16 predicted proteins | sample AraColnosormetaG_FD_56232 | JGI IMG/M metagenome (GOLD analysis project Ga0041059, IMG submission 56232) | Arabidopsis roots microbial communities from North Carolina, USA - Col MF nosort | ecosystem: Host-associated > Plants > Roots > Unclassified | place: USA: North Carolina | collected...
TTTAACCCATGGTATCGTCAGCGGGAATACGATCGGAAAAGAGAATTAACCCNAAAAAAAAAAAAAAACTAAAAGCATATGTAGAGGAAAATATACTCGAAAAAGTTTGCCTATACGAATAAACGGATCTATCAATGACCACCCTTACACGGATACCTATATTAGTTTTGTAAATAATATTGTCCTTACGTGGTGAAAGCGTTTTTGGTCTAGTAAGTAGTTAGCCAATAAATTAATATTCATACGTTGATACAGTAATTAAAATTCTAAATATCTCGTCTGAATCGTAAATATCTCGTAACATGTATAATGTGTGTTAGAGATTAAGGTAGGGATTATTAGGTCATAAGATTAAGATCTATAATGTTTAGGAAGCATGTAATGAGACATTGAGTAATATATAAGAGACATAAGTCGCTGTACTTATTGCCAATTGGTTTTGGGTTAGAAATTTATGTAACTTTATTATAGTATCAGAGCTTTCAATCTTAATTTCTAAGCTGGTTCTGATGCAATGATAAATTGATAAGAGTAAAGAACACAAATATGTCTAGGATTAATTATAATAAATTCTCATAAGAATAATTGTACAAGATGCATTCTTTTATATAGAGATGAGATTGATCTAAGTTTCATAATCTAAGATAAATATAAATATACATAATATATTTAGAAATAATGCTAAATATTCTAAACTTCAATATTAACAATATATTTTTGTCATATTTTCGTCTTATCCTCTTGACCGTCGATCTTCGGTTCTTTATACGGGTTTTCTATATCCCAATAATGTGAGTTCAGTTTTTAATATACGGATATATGGATCTCTTTGTATAAACTACATCATCATTTTGATGATAAATAAAAGTCAGATAACAATGTGATAGACAGATTAAAAATTTGTAATATAACTGTTTGTATTATTAAATTTGTCTCTAAGGAAACTTTCGGGAGATGGAAGAACTTATGGATGATCTTGAAAAACTTATGGATGATCTTGAACCACAAGGAGCCATGTTCGACATGGGGGCGATTTGTAATATAACAGTTTGTATTATTAAATTTGTTACCGTATCGTAATTAAGATTTAAATATGCATGTAAAATTTATAGATAACGAAAAGATACTAATTAAGATGTATATGGTTTTATAAATTTTCAGATGATACTCTTCATAAAAAATGCTTTTTTGTAAGTACAGTTATATTATACCTAGTTTGGGTTTAAAGATAATGGAAAGTTGTTAATCATTGTTAGATAATTAACAAATGAATAAAAGCAATTATATTATGATGGTAGAAAATAAAATATCAAGTTAAGTTGAGGAACCTAATCTCTTGGACCCCAATATGTGATGCGATGTTCGGACGGCACATTGATCGGCTTGTGTTCCTTATTTAAATTTATGCCGTTGTTTTACATTATATGTGAATGAGAAAGCGAAAAGAGAGATAAAATGCTTATAGTCTTCCCAATTTTTTTTTATTATTATAGTAAAATTTACTGTAACACACAAAATAGACGTAAATCTTACATTGAAAGTAAACCACTATAACTTGTTTAATTTTTTAATAATTTACTTTAATACCGTTTTTGGTGGTTTGGTTCGAGATTTGAGATCCAAACCCTCTTCAAACGTATGATCAAAGACACATATCCAACAAGTAGTCCTAGACTTCTAGTCATAGTTCTAGTTTATGAAATATAATAATTTTGAACGTTAAACTTGTGGAGAATTTGAAATTAACTAAATTCAGAAATTGGAAGCTTGACAAAGGAAGATGGTGAAATTGGTGTCAAAGAGAAGCCATGAACGTTGGAAAAGGAGAGGACTCATCTTATCACTTAATCACACTTTGTCTCCTCACCTTTTTCTTCCTTTTGCTTTCGGCTCCCTTCTTTTCTTTCTTTACTTTATTTGCTTCTTTATTTTTTTGTTTCATCTTTTTATTTTTTTTGGTCTCTTCAAGTTTTATAACCAACTATCAACGTTTTGAGAAACGGAAGATTATTTTGATGTATCATACAAGGATGCCAAAACTATAAAAAAAAAAATAGTGTAGTTTTGTTATAAATCAGGCTTATATCCATATTTATTTTATGTAGACTTGAACGTTCCTATATGAGTGGATGTACACTTTTTAATGTGAATTTAGAGGATTTGTTTGATAGTGTCTATCTTATATGAAACTGTAATGACAAAAACAAAACATATCATTTGAAAAATCTATTAGTGATTTGACCAAACATTAGTTACGATTTTCTTTATTTGACTAGTACGTTGGCAGGATTTGTTTTGTAGTTGTTCACAATGTCAATTATGTGTATATAATTGGGTGTCATTATCATAAAGTGTGAACATCTCAAAGAAGACAATACACGAAAAGTAAAAAATAGAACAATATTTGTATGAATTTTTTTGAGTCAAACAGAATTTAACAGAAATCTGAATTATGTTTGGAATAACTTTTATATTATCATTTGAGAAACAAATACTTATATATATATATGCATCCTATATACACATGTCTATTAATTTAGCAGAGCTAACTGGAATCATAAAAAGTTTACAAAAAATGCTACTAATAATTGTTCATTTGATATATATTCTACGTTACTATATATTATAACAGTTTACGACTCGATCGAGTCATTTGTGTCTCTTTCAAAACTACAAGAGTACAAGTCGGAAACACATGCGGAAAATGTATTGATTTTGTATATATAGATGCGGAGATGATTTGATTTTGTAATCAAACAAAGTTTAACTAAAGTTGAGGAAAACTAAAATAGATTGAATTAATTTCATCGTGACCAAAGAACTACACGTCTACACTACACAAACTTTATGATGTGCCATCCGCAGGTATATATGGGCCAATCTTTATAGGCCCCATGAAGCCCATAACCTAATATTACTTTTTAGTTTTGAGCGTCATTTCAAAATCAAGATAAGATGTTCTGATAAACCATCTTCACGCTAAAACCTCTCACTCTGCGTTTCTAATGGCGACTGTTCTTACCACAGCCATTGATGTCTGCTTCAATCCCCAAAATTCAGACACAAAGAAACACAGTCTATTCTTAAAGCCTTCTCTTTTCAGACAATCTCGTTCCAGAAAGCTTAACATTTCTTGCAGTTCCTTGAAACAACCTAAAACCCTAGAAGAAGAACCAATCACCACAAAAACCCCATCTCTCTCTGAGCAACTCAAGCCTCTCTCTGCAACAACACTCAGACAAGAGCAAACTCAAATCTTGTCTAAACCGAAATCTGTCTGGGTCAATCCAACAAGACCCAAAAGGTCAGTTCTTTCACTTCAGAGACAAAAGCGTTCTGCTTACTCTTACAATCCTCAAATCAAGGATCTTAGGGCTTTTGCTCTGAAGCTCAATAGTTCTATTTTCACTGAAAAGTCTGAGTTTTTATCTCTTCTCGATGAGATTCCTCATCCACCCAATAGAGATAACGCATTGCTTGTGCTAAACAGCTTAAGAGAATGGCAAAAGACTCATACTTTCTTTAATTGGGTTAAATCCAAGAGTCTGTTTCCTATGGAAACTATATTTTACAATGTTACAATGAAGTCTCTGAGATTTGGGAGGCAATTTCAGCTTATTGAGGAGATGGCACTTGAAATGGTGAAGGATGGTGTTGAGCTTGATAACATTACTTATTCGACAATCATCACTTGTGCTAAAAGGTGCAATCTTTACAACAAAGCTATTGAGTGGTTTGAGAGAATGTATAAAACAGGTCTGATGCCTGATGAGGTCACTTACTCAGCAATTCTTGATGTTTATTCCAAGTCAGGAAAAGTTGAGGAGGTTCTTAGTTTGTACGAAAGAGCGGTGGCTACGGGTTGGAAACCTGATGCTATAGCGTTCTCTGTGTTGGGGAAAATGTTTGGTGAAGCTGGAGATTATGATGGGATTAGGTATGTTTTGCAAGAGATGAAATCTATGGATGTGAAGCCTAATGTTGTTGTGTATAATACTTTGTTGGAAGCTATGGGGAGAGCAGGGAAACCGGGTTTGGCGAGGAGTTTGTTTAATGAGATGCTTGAGGCAGGTTTAACTCCAAATGAGAAAACTTTGACAGCTCTTGTAAAGATTTATGGAAAAGCGAGGTGGGCGAGAGATGCTCTTCAGTTGTGGGAGGAAATGAAGGCAAAGAAGTGGCCGATGGATTTCATTTTGTACAATACGTTGTTGAATATGTGTGCTGATATTGGATTGGAGGAAGAAGCAGAGAGGCTGTTTAATGATATGAAGGAGTCTGTGCAATGTAGACCTGATAATTTTAGTTACACAGCAATGCTGAATATATATGGGAGTGGTGGAAAAGCCGAAAAGGCGATGGAGTTGTTTGAAGAGATGTTGAAAGCTGGGGTTCAGGTTAATGTAATGGGATGCACTTGTTTAGTACAATGCTTAGGGAAAGCTAAAAGGATTGATGATGTGGTTTATGTGTTTGATCTCTCGATTAAAAGGGGAGTTAAGCCTGACGATAGGCTCTGTGGGTGTCTGCTTTCAGTTATGGCCTTGTGTGAGAGTAGTGAAGATGCTGAAAAGGTTATGGCTTGTTTGGAGCGAGCTAATAAGAAGTTGGTGACATTTGTGAATCTGATTGTAGATGAGAAAACCGAATATGAGACTGTAAAAGAAGAGTTCAAGTTAGTGATCAATGCAACCCAAGTAGAGGCAAGAAGGCCCTTCTGCAACTGTTTGATAGATATATGCAGAGGCAACAACCGGCATGAGAGAGCTCATGAGCTTCTCTACTTAGGAACACTTTTTGGTCTATACCCGGGACTACACAACAAGACCATAAAAGAATGGAGCCTAGATGTGAGGTCATTATCAGTTGGTGCAGCTGAGACCGCTCTCGAAGAGTGGATGAGAACACTTGCCAACATCATTAAACGCCAAGAGGAACTTCCTGAGCTGTTTTTGGCGCAAACTGGGACAGGAACTCACAGATTCTCACAGGGATTAGCAAACTCTTTCGCCTTGCATTTGCAACAACTCTCTGCACCATTTAGACAGAGCGATAGGCCAGGTATCTTTGTGGCTACAAAGGAGGATTTGGTGTCATGGTTGGAATCAAAGTTTCCACCTTTAGTTACTTCTCAAGCATGAAGTATCATCATCTGTTATCCTAAACTAAAAAGCAACATTATTTTTCCCAGTAAAGTTGTTTATAATTGTAATAGCATATTGAATTTTCCATCTTTTTGTATTACCATAAGGAAGAAGGAATCAAATTAGTTATTTGCAGTCTTATTCTCTCTTTCCCCAAAAGATTTGACTTTTCATAAAGATTCATGCAAAAAAAGAAGCTCTCATTTCACAAAAGTAAACAACACATTCCATCTCTCTCTTACATGCATACACACCTTTCAGTTACAGTCTGAAAAGACCCATAAATATTTGGGACTTCCTCTAATAGCTTAGCAGCGCCAGCTATTCTGTCGCTTAGCATCATATGCAGCGCCATCGTTGAGCATATCTTGAGCATCAGTCTCCATTCCGAGCTTTGAGAGCGCTAAAGCCTGCAAGTAAAAAGCTGTTGGCCATTCTGGTATGCACACCTGTGCCTGCATTGCATCTCTCAGTGCAAGCTCCTGTTGGTCTGTCATTAAGTAGGAGAAAGCCCGTCTAGCGAAAACTGTTGCAGAAGGAACCGGCATCATCCCCACCAACTGGAAACCATAGATACAGAGGTTAGAAATTCTTTTCGAACACCGAGAATTATGGATTTGTTGCTATTTCCTCTCACCTTGGAGTAGTATTCAATTGAGTTCTTGAAATCCTTGTCTCTGAAAGCAATGTCCCCGAACTTTTTTGTGTTAAGCATCTCCTGCACTTGTTGTGTCCATTCTTGAAATGAAAGCTCATTTTCTGCACCTTCTTCATCTCTGTAACCGGTTTTAAGCAAAATGTCGTGAAATGTCGCAAGGTCCATCTTTGCACAGGCCTTTCCAAGAGGAGAAAGCATAGTTGGTAATATTACTGTGTTCTTTGGTAAGCCCATTAAGACATGAGAAGCAACCTAAGCAACAAAATCAAATCCAGGATAAACAAATTTGGATATGAAATTCATGATATGGTCGGTTTCAGGAGGGATTCTTTTAAACCTCTTCTTGCTTTTGTAGTGGTGCTACTGCAGAGAGAAGAAATTTGGTATCTGGTCGATCCTTTGCCTCTGATTGAAGGCATTTTGAAGCAAGATCAACTAATTTAGTCGCATCATCATTCGCATATTGCCCTTCAAGAGATGAATCCATAAGAAGCAAAGCATTTTTCCCTCTTATGATATCAAGGGCCTGATATGAAACATCACCACCAATTCAGATAAGAAGACCACAAATAAAATCCTCGGCAATTGACAAAAAAGTAAGATAAAATGAAGGAAATTAGAACATTGGAAGCACATACATGGCTAGGTGGAATGTGTTTGCCGCTTAAAAGATCTAAAAGAATAGTTCCATAACTGAATATCACACTTTCAGGAATGACTCTACCTGCAAAAGAAAAACCAGAGAACTTTAATCTTCAATAATGAATTGGTTTGTCTTCGACTACGATTCACAAGATCAAGAATTTTACCTGTCCGTAAAAACTCAGGTGGAGTATAAGCTAAGTTTGTGCTATAGCTTTTGCCATCTCTACTGTTCTTCATAAGACCAAAAGTAGATAGACGAGGATCACCTTCCTCGTCGAAGAGGATTCTGTATGCATTGAGGTCATGATAGATTTTTCGGTTCTCAATATTGCAGTAATCAAGTGCTTCTGCAATATAGTCTGCGATTCGAACACGCATATCCCATGGAAGTGGCTGCTTTTCCCCTGCAAACAATGCAAACAAACACAGAAAGAAGAGAGTAAATCATCTAAAGAAGACTTTAAACCAAGCTTATAACGAGAGAAAGATAAGACTATTACAGTGGAAGAGATGCTTTGAGAGAGTATCATTGGGCATATACTCTGCCACCAACAACCTCTCATCTCCTTCAGCACAGCAACCGATCAAACTAACTATTCTCTTGTTTCTAAGCTTCCCAACACCAGTCGCTTCCACCTGATTTCACAAGTCAAACAAGGTCAACACCAGGACAAAGCTCCTATTTAAAAGCAGTCAAGATATACAGTCAAGACATTAGTCGTATCCTAAGATTTAAAAGCAGCTTTAAACCCGAAGTTATCGACTTTTCTACAATTCAGTGGTAACCAAACTCAGGGACGCTTATTCTTTTATCGAAAAATGATGCCTTGTTCTTCTTCTGTAACTAAAAACTACACCTAAATCACCATTCCTTGGACTAGTCATTGATGCGGTTTGCCTAAGAGATAGTCCAACAGAATCACCCAGGGTCTAAAATCAGACAATGAATCAATGAACAACAAATCATGCATTGACCTTTTCTCAGATATCTTACCACAAACTGTTGAGCATCAGGCCAAGATTGCCTAGAGAATCGCTTGATAGCTACAAGATGATTCCCTTCAAGCTTCCCTCTGTAAACGACATTAGGAGCTTTCTCTCCACCTTCAGAGACAATGCAGCTAGGACTAAACCCATTGGTAGCTTTCCTCAACTCATTTAGTTCAAATTCTTTGAAATTTTGGATTTCCTGATCCACTTGGTCCCCATTTACTGTAACCACATAACAAAACATACCCCGAAAAGGCAAATCAATCTAAACAAGAGTTTAATTCCAAAAAGGAAGAGACTTTATAACTTTTTCTCTGCTTTAAGCCTTTCACAAACCCTAACCCCACAAATTAAAGCAAACCCATAACAAGAACAGACGAAAAACTGCAGATTTACTAAGTGAGCAAACAAAATGTGAGTTTTTTAGAATCTAAGAGATTAGTATTATTACCTGATTCTGGTTTGTTTGGAGCTGATGGATCATCAGAAGAAGGAAGATTAGCAGTTTTGGAATGTAAACAACCCATTTGTCTCACATCCAATCAAAATATTGTTCTCCACAAAGATCAGAAATTTGGATAAGAAACAGAGATTTTTGTTGTGTCTAGTGTTCTTGGATTGAGGTAATAAAACAATGGTGGGATTTGATTTGGGGCTTGGATTTGTGCTTTGTGAGAGAAGCTGAGGAGGCAGTAGAATATAAAAATTTAATAAAATTTGAAAACTTAAAGACAAAAAGAAGTAGCTAGAGAGAGAGTGAAAGATCTGAAAAATATAGCTTCAAAAAGCTGCAGACTTGAAAAAATAGAGGTAAGAAAAAAACAATAGAGTCATGTGAAGCAAAAGATCTTTAAATTTTTCTGCTCTAGATTTTGCTTGCAAATACTTTTTTTCCTCGGTACTATACACGAAATTTTAAATTTGGGTTTCAGTTTTTAGCTGTGAAATGTAGAAGTTTTTACTACATTAGAAGAGAGACTTTCATATGAATTATCCAAAAGTATAAGTTTTGTATCCAGGTAAAGATAGATATTTTTTCTTTAATTTTGCAACTTTCTCTTAATGTTTATATCTTAGATTAACTTAAATAAAAAGATGATAATTTTTTTTTTGGCCTTAAGAAATTATTTAGGTATATCTTAGATTCTAAAGTCAATAATAATAGTGTTAAGATTTGGTAATAATTTACAAGATGACAGTTTATTTTGCAAAGTTAATAAGAAGGAGTGTTAATACAATAAAATATCAATTAAGAAAAAAAATAGTTAAAAAATATATTAAAACAGATATAATTATTTACAGTTCAATAAACATGTTAAATAGCTTACATCAATTTTGTGTTTACTATTGTCTAATCTTATCTCAAACACTCGTTGGTGACATAATTGAAGGTACAAATTTGTACCCTGCTATTAAAAACTAAAAATCAAAGTCAACAACACAATAACAATAATAGTGAAAATAATTGCTACATGATCTGCTCTCTTATTCGCCTTTTACTATGTAAAAAAAGTATTTACACTCGATTGAGCATTATTGATATATGAGATAAAATGTCAAGACGATTAGGTTTGTGTCATTCATTCTTGTTAAATTTTTTATTTTTGAAATATTGCGTTTTTTGCTTATTAACTTTTGACGACTTCTAGCCTATGACAATTTGTTTTAAAAAATTGTTGGACAAAGAAAATAGGTCACATCACATGACAAGTCTATCATGGGGCACGTGCCTCGACCTTCTTGGGTCCTGAATTTTACCGAAGATAGAAAGTAACTATTCCTCTTTCCATCAATTTTATTAAAAATTAAGGGTCTTTTTAAAAAGCTAATTAAAATTTAGAAGTCTACCACCAACATAATCGGTATTTATTTTAGTATAAGTACAAAATGAATAAGTACCGTTATTACATGATTCTTTTCACACAAAAAGTCTTCGGTTTATTATATATCAACCCCTTCACCGACAAAGTTAATAACGAATAGAGATTTCGAGATTTTAATACTACACAGATCCTTAAATGATAGTACTTGGACCGAATCATCCACTAATCATATGAGAATTTCTACAAAAGAAAGGGGGATAAAGCAAACAATTTTCGATATTATTATTCTGGATTTTCTATTCCAAATATCACAGCTACACAAAAATCCTTTTTTTAATATAACTATTTTAGTTGATGCAATGCAAATACATGAACTAATTTTTTGCTAAAAGAAAAAACTAATTTATTTTCATACAAAAGGAAAATAGTTGTACAATTTCTTTTTTGTATATTCTATATATTTCAACTTGGCCCCTTATTTTCATTGAAATTAAAATTTTAATTCCTTCACACTTTTTTAATTCTTTTATCTTAATTATAATCCTGTTTCTCAAAAAGTTCATAGTAGCGTTGTGGTTCAATATGTATTTTCTGAAAAAAGAAAAACAAAGGTCACTACTAACGTACGTTTTATCTAAACCACGAAAACAAAACAATTAAGAAGAGATGCAATTCAACACTCTCACTAATGTAGGCCTTGTTGGTGCTGCCAAGATCTAAAATGTAAGGTCTCACCTGCTTCCCCAATAGAAGAGACAAGTATATACACAATGATATTAGTATTAACCTAAACTCCTTATTCTCATTAGATGCATGGTCAAGAAAATTACTATTCTCTAGAGAACTACACAACAGAATTTACCGGTACTGAATAAGATCTGCAAGAAGCGTGTTCAGTAGAAATGTCGGCGATCTTTTATTTCTCACGTCCAAAGAAATATCAGCTTTGGTAATGAAGACATTGTGGGATTATCTTTGAACATCAATACATCATAATAGAAAAAGTATCAGATCAATGAACATAAGAGAGTTATACTCATTAGGAATGGAAAACTAAGACTCACCATTGTGTGAAAACATAAATTTGGCTCATTGAAGAGGCGTGGGATACCTGAAAAAGGTTTACCAAATCAGCCTCTGTTTCACACATCCATGAAGATCATTGTAGCAAAAGTTTACATGACAAAGCGTTGCTAACAACAAAAATGCCCATACTAAAACATTACTTCTGTCTCTGTTGTGTTTGGATTGTCGAAAAAATTAAGGTCTCAGATTTTTTTTAAAAGAATTTTTATGGTAAATTATGAATTTTTTTGGTTTCATGCAATATTTGTCCCAACATATTTACTCCACCGTGTTAATTTACAGCTATTTTTGGGATAGGGGCTTTGAGGAAATGGTAATGCAGTTATATGGTCTCCTGGTGAAGTTGCTCACTGACATAATTTTGCCAAACCACATTACTCCAGCTAGTGAGCGACCTTTGTGCGTGAAACCACGTATAGAAAATGTTGTTCGATGCGGAATGTATCTTGTAAAAGATCTTTTTTTATGATCTCTTGAAAGAGAGATTACTACCAAAATCATATTAACTTACTAGAGATTATATCTCTTTGGTTTAGTGTTTACAAGATATTTTTTTATGATCTCTTGAAAGAGAGATTACTACCAAAATCATATAATCTTACGAGAGATTATATCTCTTTGGTTTAGTGTTTTAATATATAGATGATTTCTATTAAACAAAATATTATTTTGGAGAACAAAAAATACATGATGCCCTATCTTACGCTCCACAAGAGTCCAATGTTCGTTCAATTCAAAGACCCAAAAATCCTTCATCTTGTTCAAAAGAAATTACCGATCTAAATCGTATTCACTAATAAAAGTTTTCAGATATGCAAGAGTGTCACATGATGAAAGACCTAATGAACAGAGTTGGACATGTTCGTGTGACTGACGTGCAGGTGTCACTTAATGCGTGAGGATTCATATAAATTGACGTTGTTTAAAATGATCTCTCTATGTAACTTGTGGTTGAAGATTCTTTTTTAGATGATCTCTTGAAATAGACTACTACCAAAATCATGTAAAAACTGTTTCCCGTATAGATGTGTTCAAGTTTATATCAATTGTATGCTAAGCCCCGATCCAATTGTTAACATAGATCTCATGAGATTAGGATTTTTAAATGAATTAAAAGCAAAAAAATAAGGTAATTTAGATTACCTCAAGCTAGATGGTAGAACGCTAAACAACGACCCTACCATTATAGCTTTTTATATAAGCAACGTCCCAGTATCACTGCTGACGAAGGTACACCCATTCGAACCAAGGTGGCATGTTAAACTAGTTAGATGACACAACCACTTGGGAGCTTATCGAATTGGTGACATAACCTATAAGTCAATTATATTTAAACACTAAAAATAAATCGAACGGGTTCCGGTTTAAACTGGTTCGCTAAATAAACCAACAACTCAGAAACGATTCAAGGGTAAATTGCATCAATTCAAGAATGTTGGTTTTTCGTTTATTCCTGAAATTTGAATCTCCATCTTTGTTTATTTGGTTCCACGAGAGTCCAAATGTTCGTTCTTGTTGGTTTTGTGACAGTCTATATTGAATCTATTCGTCTTCGGCTTCCAAATCTCTGTTTCGTGGAGAATAGATTCAATCCCCATAAGATCGTGTTTAGGGTTTCTCTAAAGATTCAAGATTTTGGAGTTGTGGGAATTACATGAAACTATTCGACGAAAGTCCTGAAACAGACAGTGTGCGACCAATTTCGAAGCATGTTATTGCTTCTCCATGAAGGCAATACATTTGGAGATCGTCTAGAATCCACAACTCAATTCTTTGACTTATTAGTTATTTCATCAATGTAGCGTCATCATAATGAACTAAACCTAATTTACATTGTCTTTTATCACTCCAAACAAAGTTTATATGACTTTAACGTCAAAGCAAACTATTATTTAAGTCTCTATACAACTATTGATAGCTAGTACAAAATTCCATTGATGCATACCCCTACATCTTCATGATGTGGTATGCAACATTCAATCATTCTCCATGAAAGGATTCAATTCCTAATGTCAGAACTTGATCTCCTCAAACACCCTTTTTCCTCCATAACTTGGTCAGGACATGGACAAAATCTTCATATATTACAAATTCAAGCATCATCATCAACATAAAAAAAAAACATGGAAAAATCGACAATGCTTCATTCCTTGGATCTTCTGACATTACGTGAAGAATCATAGCAAGCTTCTATAATGTTCTTCTGTACATGTACTAAGAACTTGTCTCTGCAACAAAACCAGATAAAGATCAATCTTAAAAGAATGTCTATTTGACTCAATAGAAATACTCAATTAACAAAAGGTTTTCAGCTTCTAACCGGCAATTCGTCTGTTGTAATACTCTTGCAAGCTTGTGCTTGAGTCGATACTTTTTCTGACTTTCTTCTGCGTCTCTCTCTGTTTCTTCAACTTGGATAAACTAAGTGAACCTTCCACTGAATGAGGAAATAACATTCAATGGATGTAAATATAGAAATCGAAGAGTGAAAGAGGATAAAGAACTATTCCAGGTTCATACCTTGCCATTCCCATACAACTTTTTTTTCACCTTTGAGGAGTTTTTCATATCGGTCTATACGTGAATCCTCTTTTATTAACTCCTCAACCTGTAAATTAACCAAGAATATAAAGAACCATGAACCATGTCAGGCAACAAAATTGAGAATTGGTTATAAAAACATGACACCTGTAACAAATTGTTAGAGAAAGCCAGATTAAGCATCAGAGACAGAGACCAAAAACAGCATACCTTAGTCCATAACAGAGGGTCTCTTCTTTCCCTAGGCAAGAGTAGATAATCACGTAACCAAGATGCAATAACCCAAGGCTCGCAGTTACTAGTTTCTGCAGAATTTGATGCCACTGCATTCTCTTCCAGGAAGTCACAGACCTTATGAATCAATTCAAAATAAAACCCCGTTATATATTTTTACAAAAATGACAAGGATAGTTGACTAATCGAGATGCTGTGCGGATAAAGAGGTACCTGGTCGTATAACTCTTCCACTCTTCTTGAAAAACATTGCTTACGTTGAATTCTCCTACGCAACATTGCGCTGCCCACTAGCTGTACATCTCAACACTGTAAACAAGCTTGAAGATGTTGATCAAGTAAACTAAGCCACTCAAAAGACTGGCTTTTTTCTAAGATTACAATACCATTGCACAGGACGACGAGATGATTAAGATATGCCGCAAGATCCATTGATGCAAGCGACAGGTCAAAGGTTTGTAACTTTTGGCTACGGATTCAGGGCACTTCAACTCGTCAATCCTTCAAATAAATAAAAAATAACGTACGAATCTTTAATCAATAGTTAGTAACCAATAGACTAATTAACCAGTGATGAAAATACTAACCCATTAGAATTAGTCCTTTTCTCTAGTAGCTCGGTGACACCTTCAACAGCCTTTCCTTTCAAAAAATTGTAAGCAGACTCGTCTAAGTTACTCAAGAAACTGTTACTACGTAGTTCTGTCCAAACATCATTTTCTGGAACCTAAAACATCGATGAAAATAGCTCAGCACAATGCTCACTATTACCACAGTATGAACACACAAGTAAACCAAAACACAATAGTTAAAGATATCAGAAACATACCCAAATGGTTCCCGTACCATAACATTCATTATGAGCATATGATTCACAAACTTTTCTCTCAAAATACCCAACCTGAATCAACAACAGTGGCCAAAATTTAAACCAAATTATCAACAAGACAAAAAAATCTAAAAGTTCCGATTTTTCGCATAATTCAATACCAATTTCTTAGTTGATTCATTGATTTCTCCATCTTCTACACATAAATTCCTTTGATTTTTGTATCCAAGATTACATTGCAACTTCCCTTGGTAACATTCTCCATTAATTGGACAAGGTTCACAAATATCTGAAACAATGAAATTGATTAATCCAAGGAATTACATAATTCAACTATGATATAAAGGAATTGAGTATGAGTTTCGAGCTTACCCAAGTCTGAATCGATGGGATTAAAGTTACTATCGCAGAAAGATTTAGAAGGGTTTGAGCTCAGAGACTTAGAGAGGAAATTGCAGGTAAAAGCTACAGCACAAGCGACAAGCAAAACCTTCAATAGTGTGAAGAACTCTCCCTTGGAAGGAAATAAGCTTTGTGGTGGCTCGAGCATTGATCTGATCGGAGAAGAAGAAGAAGAAGATTTAGGGGTTCTGCCCGTTCTGGTTTCCGATTTGGGTCGCTTCCGTGGTATCGAATCCATGATCGGAAATTTCGCAATAATATAAATGTTTATATATTTTGAGGTGCCAAAAATGGAATAAAATTAGATGTTTTGAGCTTCTTTGATGGGTTTACGATTGATCCATTATGGGCCCAAATATAAAATTCAAAGTCCATGAGTGATTTACCGAGTGTGTTAACACTTAACACCCTTCCCAAGTTACAAGGGATAGAATTAGAATCCAGTTAATTTCATAATTTCACACTTATTCTATTGTTAACAAAATTATCAAAACATTTATGCAATATTAATCTTTTGATTGATAATACCATATCGATAGATATCGTTGGATTTTGGCTTGAGATAAGTTTTTAAAGAAAATATTAAGTTGTTAGAATTTTCCTGTTTCTATTTGCAAAAAGAATTTGATGGTAGACCTAATCTAATATAAAGAGTAGGTCTTATTTTGGCAACCTAAAAATATGATATTTCGAAATTATCCAAATATCTTATGTAATTATCTTTTAATTAAATAATCTATATTATTAAAAAAATTTAGGGTTTCGAGATGTTATTATAAATAGTATTCTTAGGCTTATCCTATCATTGAGTTGTTGTTTGCTGATATTTTATAAAAGAGTTGTTTTTTTGACCACCATTCATTCTCAATCCGCATTTTTGGTAAATTAAAAGAGATCTTAACGATCTAAAAAAAAATTGGTTGAAGGTAAAATTGTCGATGTTTAGAAACCATCAATGGTTTATGGTACGTAAAAAACAGGTTTATAAGAAAAAGAGAAGAAAAAGAAATTCAAGTATGAGGTTCGCAAAGTTTTAAGATTTAGTGAGTATAAAAAATATGATACGAGAAAAAATTAACGGTAAAAAAGTAGTACGAGAAATACCGCTACTTGTAAAGAAAAAAAGAGAAAAAAATCCGTGTATATATTATTAAAAAAAAATAGGAAATAATTTATTAAAGAAAGCTTTTTTTTATTAAATCACTTTTTATTCAACAGATTTTGTTGTCATATTTTAATTTTGACATCGTTTGAGATAATTTTAAGTAGTATTTTCAAAATAGTGAAATATATAAGTGTTTTTAACCACAAAATACGCGTTTTATCTCAAGTATTTTTAACACACAAACCCTCAATAAGAAAAAAGAAACTTCTATCGCCGCTTTGGCTTCCTCCTCCTCCTCACTCTGACTCTCACACTCGATACTCCAAAATCTCTCATACTGTTCCATTGATTCTTCCTCTGGTAAGCTTTTATCTCTGTAAAATAATACTCTTTTCGCTATATATTTCATTGAATTCGTTTCTCAAAGTACCTTTTTCAAGTTTTTTTGTTAATCGATCGCGAAATTGATAAACCCTAATTCACTCCTTCTTCATCTTCTTCCATCGTTAGAAATTTGTAACGAAATTAGTCGGTATTTAGTCGGAATTTTGTTGGGTATCTGATTGTTTTGTCGATTTGTTCGTTTTGACGTATAAACCCTAATTTCGAGTCTTGTGATGTCGCGTAGATAAACCCTAATTTCAGTCGCTTTTTATGTTTGCTTACAGGTTTTTATTTGTTCTTGTAAGAATGGTTGCGATACCCAATATTAAGATAAAGTTTGGTCCTCAAGGTTCTGTCAGAACATTCCAAACGTTGTCTGATAGTTCGAAGAAAATTGAGCATGTAGTGACTGAAGATTTATCTCAATCCTCGGAGAAATCAAAGAAGCGTGGTGGGCCTAAAGAGCTAGATGAAGTTCAACCTAAGAAGAAGCAGAGGCTGGATTGTGATTGGTCTAGTCAATGTTTGGCATTGTTACGTTTTTTGATGGAGCACCGTGGTGGATGGCTCTTTAAGGAGCCTGTTGATCCTGTTAAAATGGAGATTCCTGATTACTTCAATGTCATACAAAAGCCAATGGATTTAGGCACTGTCAAATCGAAACTTTTGAAGAATGTCTACAGTAATGCTGATGAGTTTGCAGCGGATGTTCGGTTAACTTTTGCCAATGCGATGCATTATAATCCTCTGTGGAATGAGGTTCACACGATTGCAAAGGAGATTAATGAGATTTTTGAGGTTAGATGGGAATCACTCATGAAGAAAAAGGTTTTGAGGTTATCCTGGAATGAAGTTAGAGAAGGTTATAAGAGACAGCCAGTTGAACGTGATTGTTCTAGACGGAGCAGCACTGGAACATCAGCTTCCTCTGGGGTGGGATTGACGAAACCAGCTAAAGAGAACTCCGAAAAGGGTTCTCTTTCGTCCAAGCCAGTGAAAGTGCAGAGCAAAAAGAATACTCCTGCTGTGACGCCTAAAGCATTAGCAACCTGTAAATGTGGTAGGATAATTTGCATATGCCTCAAGTCCTGTAGCTCATTTGGAAGTGACGTTTGTTCGTTAACGGTATATACAGATTCTTTCTTGATCTCTGTCAAATTTAATTTCCTTTTAGTCTTGTCACTAACAATAGGGATTTATGTTTCAATGCTCTTGTCAAACAGGATTGTCAATTAAAGAACATTTCAGGTGCACAAGCGAGCGAGTTAGATCCTCAATCTAATGGTAAGAAATCTAAAGCTATCTTTCATAGTTTCATTCGCACTTGTTATTCTATTATCACTTCTTTCTAACAGTTTACTTTTAAATTCTATATCAATGAAGGGTCTGACACTTCAAAGAAGGAGAGAAATGGTAGTCTCAAGTCTCAGCTTGATAAACCTTCAAACAGTGATCTGTTGGGTAATGGTAAGTTGTTATTATTCCTCTCTTATGAGTTTAATCGAATCTGTAGAATTCCTCTTTTTTGTATAGTTTGGTTTCTTAATACCATTTTATAATTGCTACAGAGTTGAAAACGGCTTTTCCTGCTCTGCCGCCGGTACCTCCTGAGAAAGCTCTTCGTGCTGCAATACTCAAAGCTCAATATGCAGGAACCATCATAAAAGCTAAACACAGAATAGTCCTTGGCCAGGTTTCATTACTTTCTTAATCCCAATTACCTAAACAGAGACTTTCGACAGCTTATGATGTTTTACTGAAATTGATGTCTTTTTTTTTATTGACAGAATAACAAAGCTGATCTGATTAGAATACAGATAGAAAAGGAACAGATGGAAAGAGCACAACGTGAAGGTACACTACTACGTGTTCTTATGAAAGTAAAATAAAGTCTCAAACTTTTCGATGTTTGCCTCTTACGTTTCTTTCACAAAATATGCAGAGAAAGCTAGAATTGAAGCCGAGATGAGAGCTGCTAAGGTTGCTGAACGAATGAGGGCACAAGACGAGTTGAAACAGAAACGTGAGAGTCAACGGCTTGAAATAGCAAAGGTATTTTGCGGAATTTTATAAACCGGTTTTGCAGTTTTTTAAAACCCTGATTTAACATATTGAAGAACGATGATTCTAATATCTGTAAACATGTCTACAGATGAAAAAAGGCTTCGATTTTGAACGGAACAACCACTCGAAATTGAAGAAAAAATTCGTTAAAGTCTGTGGCTGCTTTAGTCTGACAAAAGCTCGGTTGTTACTTGAAGAGTTGGGTCTGGTTTTGAAAAATGATTATTGTCCGGAACTGGAAGTGATCGGGTCAGAAAAATTTGATGCAATGAGAATGGACGATCTTGAGGAAGGAGAGATCCTTTAGAGTTTTCTCTATAAGAAAACCTCTTGGATGTAATTTTTGACCATAAGGAATGCTTTGTAACCTTAACTTTGGTTTTTTTTTTTTTTTNTGAACAACAACCTTAACTTTGTTAATATATGAA
>Ga0041059_1001515_pt1 | contig 18329 bp, 11 predicted proteins | sample AraColnosormetaG_FD_56232 | JGI IMG/M metagenome (GOLD analysis project Ga0041059, IMG submission 56232) | Arabidopsis roots microbial communities from North Carolina, USA - Col MF nosort | ecosystem: Host-associated > Plants > Roots > Unclassified | place: USA: North Carolina | collected...
TTTTCTAAAATAAGATTGGGATGTAAAAAAAAAAAAAAAAAGAATGTATACTTAAGAGATTTTTCATTTTTTCTTTCTCTTGCCATATTTTTGCCTAATATAAATACTGAAGAATTAAATGAAATTAGTTGAATTTCAGCAAAACACATCCGTTATATCTTTTTTTTTTGGCTTTTTTTTTGGTTTTATGAAAAACTAGAACCGTCTTAATCCTAGTTAGGACTTTTTGATGATGATAAGACTAGACTTTAAATTTTGAACATCGGCGATAAAAAAGTATTTCATGTGCAGAGTGGTACTCTCTACTCTTCGGATGAAAATACAGTATATTTAATTGTTTTATTAAATTATAATATACTGACGAAAAAAGAATTATAATATACTGTATTTATTTTAGTAAGGGAAATCCATATCAGATTTTCTGTCGAGACACTAGTATTAAAAAGCACGTGTTATATGCAATGATATCTGGACCAAATCAGCATGCTGTGATCTTTTCCTTGAACTCTTGGAAGCACACAAATTCATAGTACATTTCCATATTTTCGTGTAACTTGTGGAATAATTAAACAACTTCGTTCTACATTTTCGTACTTACACAATTTAGCACTTACACTTAACTTTTTAATTTTTAATAAGCCATTCGTATTTTATGTTTTTTAAAATAAATTATTATAAATATAAAAAATCATAAGCCATTCGAGTGTTACGTCATTTTGTCAACTATTCTACTTTAACACTGGTTTTATTGGTCTACAAAAACTAGCGTACATTACAAAAACTAGATTGTTTCATAAATGAAAGTAAATTGTTTTGCACAAAAAAATATAATATTATACATTGATTCATTTATTACTCCAAAAGTTATCTTTACTCCAACAATAATGAATTACTACTTTCATAGGTTTTATGGTGGTCACTGCTATATATTTTTGTATGACTAAAGCTTGCTCGGCTAATCAAACAGAAATTCAAAACCACCTCCCTCATGGTACTGAAAAGAGATAATACCACTCTACGTCTCTATGACTCTATCATTGTGAAAAGTTATAAACATGGTAAACCTTTTCTTAATTATGGCCTCAACTTACATAGGGATGCTAAAATGTATAGATAAAGAATTAAAGATACCTTATGTGTCTTTATTTCGAGGCACTAGTAATAAAAGATACAGAAAAGCATGTGTTTATGTATTTAAATTGAACACATTTAATTTGTATCTTATCCTTTTGTTTCTTTAATTTTATTTTTCTGGTCCTAGTAAAAAACAAGCATAGTGTTTTATCGAACCAGGTTAAATACCGTCGGTGTTCGAATGCAATATCTGGTTATCAAACAGTTCAACAAATTGAAAACAACACAGCTGCATCTCGTTGACATTAATTTATTAAAAAGGAAACTATTAGTGAAACACGAACAGAATTGATGAAAGAAGAAGGATGGATGAAGAAGATGATGTTGAGAGAAAGAAGATGAGAGGCGATGAAAATAGATTCTGTTCTTTACATTTAATGAATGATACATGAGTTATATACAAAGAGACTAATCCGGTACAAACCGGTTATGTACATAACCAAACTCTATTTACACTAACCAAACTCTATACATCTAATATTCCCCTTCAAGATGGAGTGTATATGTTAATAACACCCATCTTGCGAATGAGTCTCAAAAATAAAGTAGGATATAGAGGTTTAGTTAACGCATCTGCCAATTGATGTTCAGTCTGCACATGAAGAGTCTTGATCTGCCCCATTAGAACCCTTTCCCTGACAAGATGACAAGCAAGGTCCAAATACTTAGTTCTCTCATGAAAGACTGAATTGTTAGCTATATGTATAGCAGCCGTGTTGTCACAGTAAAGCACAGAAGCTTCTGAAGCATCAATCCACAAATCATTCATGAGCTTTCGAAGCCACAACATTTCCTTGACTGCAGTTGACATAGCTTTGTACTCGGATTCTGCAGATGACATGGAGACTGTTTCCTGCTTATTGGACTTCCATGAAACCAAAGATGGACCAAGGAACATACAGAAGCCAGTAACCGAGATTCTTGAATCAGTACAAGTCCCCCAGTCTGCATCTGAAAAACTCTTCAACTTAAGATCAGAATTGGCAGAATAGAACATACCCTGACCAATGGTGCCTTTCAAGTAGTGTAACACTTTGTAGACAGCTGTGAGGTGTGGTTGTCGCGGCGCAGAGGTGAACTGACACAGCTTATGAACTGCAAAGGTGATGTCTGGCCGAGTAAAAGTCAGATACATAAGCTTCCCAACGAGCCGTCTATACATCTCCACATCTGTCAAAAGATCTCCAGTTTCTAGATTCAGTTTCTGACTTGGATCCATGGGTATAGAAGATGGTTTACATCCTAGAAGACCTGTCTCATCCAAAAGATCTAACACATACTTGCGTTGACAAATAGAAATGCCAGCAGAAGTCCTTGCAACCTCAAGACCTAGGAAGTATTTGAGAGGTCCTAAATCTCTCAGTTTAAAAGATTCTTTCAAAGCGGCTGTAAAAGACGCAGTGGCTGTAGAAGAGCTGCTTGCAATGATTATATCGTCAACATAAACCAATATAGCCATGTAAGTATCATCTGTTCTCCTGAGAAATAAAGTATCATCTCCTGTTCCATTTCTAAAACCCATAGACATCAAGCAGTGAGAGAGCTTCAAAAACCACTGTCGTGAAGCTTGTTTCAACCCGTACAGAGACTTCTGAAGCTTGCAAACTGAATTTGGTGGAAATGGCTTCCCATCCTTATCAACATAACCAGGAAGCAAGGCCATGAAAATCTCTTCATGAAGATCTCCATTGAGAAAAGCATTGGATATATCCAGTTGGTCTAAAAACCATTTTCTAGGAGCTGCAACAGAGAGTAAGAACTTGACAGTTGCCATCCTTGCCACTGGTGAGAACGTTTCCACATAATCAAGTCCTTCTTTCTGAGTGTAACCCTTTGCCACTAGACGAGCTTTATAACGTTCAAGACTGCCATCTGCATTCAACTTGATAGTATAAATCCATTTACATCCAACCACAGTCTTACCAGGAGGAATAGCACAAACAATCCAAGTATTAGTTCGCTCTAAAGCCCCTATCTCATCCTTTATAGCATCACAAAATTCCTTGACTTTACTAGCTTGAGTATAACTAGTTGGAGTAGGATATTTGGTGAGAGCATTAATGTATGCACAATAAGAAGAAGAGAGATTATCAGTAGAAAAGACCTGTGATATTGGATGTTCTGTAGACTCTTTCACAGATTCTTTCACTGAATAGCATTGATAGTCTTGCAAATAACCAGGAGGTCTCGAAACTCGTCGCCGTGATGTATCTTCTGTATTAGGTATTACTGACTCAGAGTTAGATTCCCCCTGTCTCATTGTAGACGAATATTCCCCCTCAGTTCTAGTCCCTGAAGATTCTCCTGGATCAGCAACACGAGTACTTATCTGAGGAAAGAACCCTGTGACATCAACTTCGTCACTAGCTTGGGAATTCTGAAAAAGAAATATGTCTTCAAAGAATTTAACATTTCTGGAAATGAACACAACATTACTTTCAATGTCCATCAGTTTATATCCTTTGTAACCTGCTGGATAACCCAAGAAGACACAAGCTTTAGCCCTATCTTCAAATTTAGTTCGTTGCTTAGGAGAAGTACTCGCATAACACAAGCAGCCAAAAGTTCTCAAATCAGTGTACTCTGGTGTTGTATTAGTGAGCTTCTCAAAAGGAGTCTTATTTTCCAACAATGGTGATGGCGTGCGATTGATCAAGAACACAGCTGTAAGAATACAATCCCCCCACAGAGACAACGGTAGGTTGGACTGAAAAAGAAGAGCTCGTGCAACATTCAGTATATGCTGGTGTTTCCTCTCAACCACGGAGTTCTGCTCTGGTGTTTCAGGACAGGAGTGGTAAGGAATGATGCCCAGCCGTCGATAAAGCTCAGTAAACTTCAACTCCGGAGCATTATCTGATCTCACACAACGAACTCGCTTATCAAACTGAGTCTCTACCATTTGCAGAAATTCTGGAAACACAGTCAAAACATCACTCTTCAATCTCAGCAAATAAACCCAGGTGACACGAGTATGATCATCCACTATTGTCAAGAAGTATCTGAATCCCTCTACTGTTGGCTCTGAGAATGGACCCCAAACATCAATGTGTAACAAGTCAAAAGATGCAGAACAAAGATTGTTTCTATTAGGATATGAAAGTTTCTTTTGTTTAGCTCTTTGACAAATGTCACAATGTATAACTCCTTTATTCCTTTGTTTAGAAATTCCAAGAACATCTGTAAGCATATCAATCCGAGAAAAAGAGGTATGTCCTAATCTCTTATGCCAAACAGCAGAGTCTATTACATCATTCAAACTATAAGAAGATAGTTGTCTTGAATCTGCAGGTTCTTCAACATCCAACAAGTAAAGATTAGCAATCCGTCTACCTCTTCCAATCGTCAATCCCTTGGTAGGATCCTATATGAGGCAAGAAGCAGGATCAAAAATAACTCGAGAACCAAGATCTGTAGTCAACGAGCTTATACTGAGAAGATTCATTCTGAAATCTGGTATGTAGAGAACATTCTTCAAACTGATAGAAGTGTTTATAATCACTGTTCCCACACCAGCTACCATAACAACACTACCATTTGGAAGGTTAACATGCTGACTAACAGAAGCATCTAGATCACTGAATAAGCTCTTATCATGACTTACATGATGAGTAGCACCAGAATCAATTATCCATGATCTCTTATTTGTAACACTCTGAGTAACAGTTAAAATCCCAATAAAACTATAGGTAGATGGTGAGAAAGATATACCAGAAGTAGAAGCCTCATTTAAAGGAACTGAAGCAGGAAACTGAGTAGTGAGATGAGAACTGAAGTAAGCAATGAAGTGTTGTAACTGCTCTTTACTGAGATTCCCAATCAAACTATCCAGACCACCATCCTGTTTATCACCTGATCCAACAGTAGCAGACACTTGTGCTGTGATTGCAGGAGAAGACGATTGAGGAGTCGGAGAAGCATTGACTTGTTGTTTTCTAGGTTTCCACCCAGGAGGATAGCCATGCTTCTTGTAGCATCTATCCACAACATGTCCAGTGAAACCACAATAGGAACATGTTGGTTTGTCTTTCTTAAAAGACTGGTAAGCAGCAATCAAAGAACCAGCAGAAGGCGAGGATGCATCAGCGTTCACCACTCCAGGATGAGACCCTGCAATCCCTACTTGAAAAGCAGCTGGAACAATGCTGTTACCAAATTTCCTTTGACTGTCATCTTGATCTAAGATGTGATAAACTTCAGCAATGTCAGGAAGAGGCTTCTTCATGATTATCTGACCTCTGATGATGGAATAGGTTTCATTCAAACCAGCAAGAAATTTGATGATGCGACCTCTATCCACCTTACCCCGATAATGCCTTTTGCTAACACAGTTAAAAGAATGACAACATAAACACGACTCAGTGGGTTCACTGCCATCAAGTTGATCCCAGAGAGTTTTCAAAGCTGTGTAATAGCTTGATAGATCCATGGAACCTTGACGCAGATCCTGAATTTGCTGGATGGGATGAAATGTTCTCGGCAAATTCGTCATGTGAAAACGATCATGTAAATCATTCCAGATCATAGTAGCATCATCCAAGTTCAAAATACTACCATAGATCTGCTTTGAAACAGCATTCAACAACCAGGACTTAACCATACTGTTACATCTAGACCAGATCCGAGAGAGAGGAGTACCTTCTGCAGGACGAGGAAGAGATCCATCGATGAAAGCGATTTTGTTCTTCGCATCAAGAGAAATCTTCATCGCAGAGCTCCATTGAGTGTAGTTTGTACCATCTAGACGATCAGCAACCAAAGTCAGACCCGGATGATCAGCACTGTGAAGAAAGAACGGCGAGTGTGGACTATCCACGGCATCGATCTCAGAGATGGAGCGAATCGGAACAACAGGAGCTGGATCGGGCGAGTTTGAGCTCATCGGAGCTTTCAACTTAGTCCCCGAGCTACCAGCACCAACAGATCTACCCAGACGACGAGTAGATTTACGAACCGGAACTCCCATATCGATCTAAACAACCACACAAAACACGCCAAAGAAATAGAATCAGAGGAGGAAAACGAAATCGGAGCTAAGCGTATAGCTCTGATACCATATTAGTGAAACACGAACAGAATCGATGAAGGAAGAAGGATGGATGAAGAAGATGATGTTGAGAGGAAGAAGATGAGAGGCGATGAAAATAGATTTTGTTCTTTACATTTAATGAATGATACATGAGTTATATACAAAAAGACTAATCCAGTACAAACCGGTTATGTACATAACCAAACTCTATTTACACTAACCAAACTCTATACATCTAATATTTTGTATATAACTCATGTATCATTCATTAAATGTAAAGAATAGAATCTATTTTCATCGCCTCTCATCTTCTTCCTCTCAACATCATCTTCTTCATCCATCCTTTTTCCTTCATCGTTTCTGTTCGTGTTTCACTAATAGAAATTGATGATATGTCTTGATAACATGAATAATCGATCACATGCATTAGAAAGGAGACAACCTTTGCACTGAGCAAGAAGTGTTGTGAAGCAAAAGAGAAGAGGAGAAAGAAAATTTGGAAGCTTCAAGATCGAACTCCACCAAATTATCCTCCATCTGAAATCCTCCGATCACTATAGGGTACTTCGGCTTCACACCTCCGTCCACAAACCCTAAACAAACCACATTTTTATTCACCTTCACCAAGGAATTAGACCCGTAGATCCTCCACTTAGCCCCTCCGCTCAGCACCAGGTCGATCACGGGAACTCCACGTCCTCCATTGGAGTAGAAGCACGCACCGAAAGGCTTCACCGCGGGAGCTTTAGCTATCTTGATGTTTTCGGTGAAAGCTGTGAGCAGAGCCTTGTAAAGGGAAGTTTGGAATACGGTGTAAGGAGCCAAAGTGCTGATCTTTGTGGCTCCATAGGGTATAGGAACGGTCTTTGCACCGATTTGGATGGACTTCACATCGATTAAGTACTCGCCGGACTTGCCATTACCGATCAGAGGCGTGGAGGCAAAGATCTTAGAGACATCTTTATCGTAAGGCAGATAATAATATTCCCCTTTACCGATCCAAAGGTCACCATTATGAGACTGACTTCGTTCGGTGGAAGGCAAACAAAGAGCTATCTTATGAGGAAGCTGGTACATGGAGATGAGCTGCGAGGGAATCGACAAGTGGGTGTTAGCGAGACCGATGGTTCTTTGTTTTAAGGCAGGAGCACCGTCAGTGCAAGTCAAAGTCAATGAAGAACTCATTTCACTGTCCCTAGTGTAAACTCCATTAAATGTGTATAACAAGGGGACGGTGTCTCGGAATAGGCGGGAATTGTCGGAGGAGAGACACACGGTCCTCTTCTTGGCAATGACATTGTTGGGACAGGGGAAGTTGGGGTTTGCGTATTTGCATCTTGTGGAGCCACATCTGATTGGGTGGTAGGTGGTGGATTTGGCGGCGGTTGGACAGTTTTGCAATAACGGTGCGGCTCCGTTGAGGTCAAGGACGAATTTTTCGCTGGAAGTTGAGCCGATGGACAAAGGGATGGTGTATATATTTTTGGCCGTGTCTTTATAAATAGGGTGTAGAAATGATTGAAACTTTCTCAAAGAGTGTGATGTGTTTGCGAGGTAGAGAAAAACAAGCGAGAGAAGTAAGAAGATCACACGAGGAGCCATTTGTGTGTGTGTTGTTTAGCTACTTTGGGGATGTGATATATATCATGTACATTTATAGAATGATGTGGGTCCTCTTCGTTTCTTTTTGTAATTTAGAATTTAACATTTTGGTAAGTTTTTTTGTTACTTGGTAATTGGTATGACAGTCAGAATCATCTTACCACGGGGTCTCATTAACTATCTAAACAACAAATTTCTTCTTTACTTTTTAAGATATCAACTAGCTAAATTATACAGTATTAAGAGATTTTCTTACCGACTATATAAGTAAGGGAAATATTTTTTTTCCGTGTCTTCTGTAATTAAGAATCTTACTGGCAAGCCATTACTCATTAGCCATGTGATGGGGATCTGAAAATCCTCGATATGCGTATTCGTCACAATTTGTTTAAATGGATTATAATATTTCATATACACTTAAATCCCACGTGGGCTAAAGCATTGCCGACACTAGAGTTTTATATTATTACATAACTTTTCTTTACGTAATCTAGAGTTTTAAATTTGTGATATTTCTGCTTTGGGTATATGGATACCAGCTAGAAGCATCTTACCTCATGAATCATGATTTACTTTCAAATATGTAAAATGATAAGATTAGTACCGTGCTATATAAATATTTATTAAAATAACACAAATACATTAAATTTAATTTCATAAAAGTGTACCATAATTTTAATTATTCTTTCTGTAATGGAGATTTTTTTTATGTGGGATACTAGCCAGAAGCATCTTACTACGTGATTTAGCTTTCAAATATTACTATGGGTACGTACCCGACTACCCGTGCTACATTAATGTTTACAACAAATTAAAAAAAAAAACATTATATTTATTTTTATATAAAAAAATGTCCCATAATTAAATTTCTAATACCAAATCAAGGAGAAAATGTTTGGCTCTTTTGAGCTGTAGTTAGAAAAAGGTAAGCAAAAAAAAAAAATCAAGGAAAAAATAATAAAGATATAAATTAAACCAATATAATGTAAGCCATCCAGTTGTTTAACATAACTTCAAAAGAATTTATTTAAGTTTAAAATTTGAATACTTAGTTAATAATGCAGAAAAATATTTGAAGACTGGAATCTCATGGTTGCGCGAGTTCTACGTAGGACAGACTGTGGATCTGAATTACTAAAATTAATCGTAGTTATTAAAAAAAAAAACTAAGCAAAATTTTATGTTTTATAGGTTGAGATGGTTTCATTTTTAATGTAAGGGGGTTATTGCTTCTATGAATTTAGTTTCATTTGAAATAGTTCAATTCTACAATTAATCTACTATGTAAAAATATTGCAAGTGTTTGTCGCCTTACAATGAAAAGAGGAGGAGATTGGGGACCAAAGAGTGAAGTCGATCTCAAAAAGTAGAATCCATTCAAGAATCGTAACATATCATTCTGACATTTCCTCCGCATGGTTCAAGGGAATGGAGACGACTTCTAAACCGTTTCTTTGAGTCTTTCTTTTTCTCGCATCTAGATCCCTCATGATCCAAATTGGTTCTCAAAGAGTTCTTACCACATTCCATGAGACACCCTTGTAGCTCTTTCACCAGATAGCATATTGGATCTTAAATAATTTCAACTAATTAGTATCAAAACTACTATCTCCATTAATTTCTGTCGGAAATCATCGGAGAAATTAAGGGCATACAAGTCCATATTTTTCCTTCTTTGAGACTATCATGAACGTGTTGTTGTGACAAGTATATGTCTTCTTCTTTATTTACTTTAAAAATTCCTAAAAAGGTGAATTTGCATCAATCACTTAAATTCGTAATTTTATTACCATTATTTTCTGAAATAATTTAACCTTTCTATCATTTGAACAATTGATGCTAGTTTTTATTTTGTATCTTTTTTCAATGATGCAAATTAAGATAGATTAGTATCAATTTAATTTAGTTGATGTCAAATAATTAGTTATGGCATTACTTATTGTAATTGACGTTAAATCAAATTTTGTATCTGTTATAAATAAGTAACTCAAATTAACATCATTTATTTTTGATATAATTTATTTTATGCAATACATTTTTTGTAGTAACTTTTGAATTTCAAATCTAAATTGCAATTTCTAATAAGAAATACAGAATACTTTAGATAATTATTAATGTGCAAAATCCTCAGACAATATTTTTTATCAAAACAAGCGAATATCAAATTTGAATAAAATAACATAGACGATATTTATGAGAAACGGGTGATAATTTCTTAAAATTTCGATTAGAACACATGTGTCGCTGAAAACGTGTCATACAAGACCAAAAACTGTGATACTATCATGAGTGACTGATGATTCTATTTTTGGGAAGGCCAAGTGGAGCAGCTTGTGTTATGGAGCAAGAGTGACTCACTAAAAGCGAGAACCGTCCCGCTGAAATCGAACTCGAGCATATGATCTTGAAGCTGATGTGTCCCAATCACCATCAAATCCTTCGGTGTCTTTCCACCGTCGATAAACGCCAAACACATCACCGTTTCCTTCACTTTCACCACCGTATTCGCACCGTAGAACCCCCACTTTACCTCCCCTATCCTCCCCGGCAGACCAATCTCTATCACGGGCACGTTAGGCCCCGCCGTCAAATTCTTTCCAGCGGTGCGTGAATCAAAACAATGTTTAAACGGCGCCACCGATGGAACCTTAGCTATTCCCATAGCCTGTATATATAGTTCACACCAAAACAAACAAGACAGAAAAGAGGTTATATCAGCTTATCTATATACAACAAAAAAATAACATTAGCAACGTTATAATTTAAAGGAACACATTTCTAATAATCGTTTAATAAGATATTTTATTTTAAAAATCTCAAATCATGGTTCACTCCACAGGAACTCCAATAAAGAGATAAGAAATTTTATACATGAATAATATATTTTGTTTTGAATACCTTAGCCTTGAGTGTAAAAGACTGAGCAAGAGCATTGTAGATATCGGTTTGAAGTACGGTGTAGTGAACCACCGTACTGAGTTTGGCTCCGCCGGTTAGCAAATCAGGGTTCAACTTCAAAGCAGTTCCACCAACGTAGATAGATTTTACAGTGATTAGATAATCTCCTGAGTCAGTGCCTTTAATGGGAGTTAAAGTCCTTGGAATCGGATTATCGCTACTATTGAATGGTGGGATAAAGTAGTGAATGCCGGCGATATAGAAATGACCGGTACCGGAAGAAGGCAAGCAGAGAGAGAATTTAGGGATGACGTTAAACGCTGACGTCACTTGTTTCGTGAACGACGAAGATCCGGGAGAAAGAGCCAGAACTCCGTCGACTGGAGGAGGAAGGCCTTGGAGGGCTTTCTCACCGGCGCATGAGAATGTGAAGTGGCGGACGGAGACTTGAGAGAGGAACTTGCCGCCGTCTGTGGTGTAGAGGGAAGCTCTGTCTTGGACGACACGGCCGGTTACAACGGGGTTTTGTCCGAGTGGGTTTGGTTGCTTGTAAAGACAAGATTTGCCAGCGCATCCATTACCGGGGATAGACTTGCATGTGGAGCTCTGGCAAGTGACTAGGCGGAGAGATGATAAAGATTTAAGTTTGCGGCAGTCGAGCCACGTGAGGTTTGTTCCGAGGTCGAGGAGGAGGTTTACAGGAGATTTTGCGGCGGATCCGACGTTGAAAGTGGTGTAGAATAGATTGGTGGGTTCGTGCTTGGTGATCGGAAGAAGGTATTGAGAGTTTGATTTCAGAGCTATGGCTGCGAAAATGGAAAGGAAGACTAGTAGGCGCGTGAGGCTACTACCCATCTCTATTATATTCAGGTTATAATTTTTTTTGGTAAATGAAATGATGAATGTGATTGTTTGTGATGGAGATGGACTACGATGTATGTTATTTATAGATGTAAAATACATTTTGGATCTAAGAATTAAAATGGTGATTAGTACATTTTTTAACACAAAAGTGATGGTATTCTTGAATGTTTGAGATTCGCGTTGAGATTTGTTTTCCTAAAAGTTGAATTACGCGGAATCTTAAAAAATGAGAGTATTTTTGCATGTGTTACACATGACAACAATTAATTATATGAAAAAATGAAGATTAGTCGGTGCATCTGAAGTCGTATAATGTTATGCAAAATGAGGTCTGATCAAGTATACTCGCGTGGTGGGTATATGTCACAATTCATATTCTTTTCTTTTCAAATAGTTTTCGAGTTCTTCTTTATGCATGATCTTAATCCTTAATATAGCAGCAATACATACTAGAAAGTCTTGAAAGATCTTATAATTTAAATCAAATCATTTGTATTTTCAATTTTATAGGAATAGAAACGATTTTCGCTAAAATAATCCATTAACGACTCTATTTTTTCATCGACAAGGACTTAATTTACAATTTTACATAACGAATCCAAACATATTGGGCCATATTGCCAGGCCCACGTATAAATGAGCTCAATATTAATCTTCATAACACCACATTGCTTATATTGCAACAATTAATTTTTATTTGAAAACAATGGAGAAAGATGGGTCGGTGTATCTTAGTATGCTAGTTTAAGTATCATTTAACATTAATTGGTACGTAATGTATGCAAAATGAGTGTTGAATTCTTTTATACCTGATCATAAAAAGTCTTGCAGGATCGTAAAGTTCATATGCTGTATGAAGAAAAATGATTTTTCATTCAAATAAACCATTAACGGCTCTCGTTATTTCGTTATTAAAGACCGTTGATTTGTTTTATATATAACGCCATGCAAACCATTGGGCCATATAAGTTTCTGAAGACGCCCATATATAAACGAGCCCAATCTTAATTTCATAATACATGTTAACATCACAAAATTTACAAGTACCAAGCCAACTACTCCAACTGGCATAGGGTATAAACTTTATGGATATTCCTATAAAACATCCTTTCACACGTGCCAAAAATCATCAAATCGTCTCCTTTTTCTTTTGAGCTTTTAATAAAATGGATAAACATTGACCAAAACAAAATAAAAAGAAAAGAAAAAGTCCCCACCAAAGAGCGAAACGACACAACAAGTCTACTCAGCACTTACCTTAAAATGAACCAATCCTTATCGTTTCAGTTTTTTCACATTCACAATAAACCAGCGTCGGCCCACCGCATCCCAAACCATAACGCTTAATCCTTAAAAACCGTCCAGATCCATTTCCTTCCTCTAAAACTCATCACACACACTTCTAATGGCTTCTTCTTCTTGTTTGAATCTCTTCTTCTTCTCTTTTCTCTCCGCTCTAATCATTTCTAAATCTCAGATCTCTGATTCCGTTAACGGGGTCGTTTTCCCTGTTGTTAAAGACCTTCCAACCGGTCAATACCTCGCACAGATTCGACTCGGTGACTCACCGGATCCAGTCAAGCTCGTAGTCGATCTGGCCGGCTCAATTCTCTGGTTTGATTGTTCCTCAAGACATGTTTCCTCGTCAAGGAACCTAATATCCGGTAGCTCTAGCGGCTGCTTAAAGGCAAAAGTTGGAAATGAACGAGTATCATCATCATCATCATCGCGTAAAGACCAAAACGCCGATTGCGAATTACTTGTTAAAAACGACGCCTTTGGGATTACGGCGAGAGGAGAGCTTTTCAGTGACGTCATGTCGGTTGGCTCTGTTACTTCTCCGGGAACCGTTGATCTACTTTTCGCTTGTACTCCACCGTGGCTGTTACGTGGGCTCGCTAGTGGAGCCCAAGGAGTAATGGGCTTAGGAAGGGCCCAAATCTCACTCCCTTCACAACTCGCCGCGGAAACTAACGAACGTCGTCGGTTAACTGTTTACCTGTCGCCGTTGAACGGTGTCGTATCAACGAGTTCGGTGGAGGAGGTTTTTGGAGTGGCTGCGTCTAGATCGCTGGTTTACACGCCTTTGTTAACCGGTTCGAGTGGCAACTACGTAATTAACGTGAAATCGATTAGAGTCAACGGGGAAAAGCTCTCCGTGGAAGGTCCGTTGGCGGTGGAGCTGAGCACGGTGGTTCCTTACACGATTTTAGAGAGCTCGATCTACAAGGTGTTCGCGGAAGCTTACGCCAAAGCTGCGGGTGAAGCTACATCGGTGCCTCCTGTCGCACCGTTTGGGCTCTGCTTCACTAGTGACGTAGATTTTCCGGCGGTAGATCTAGCGTTGCAGAGTGAGATGGTGCGGTGGAGGATTCATGGGAAGAATCTGATGGTGGATGTTGGTGGTGGAGTCCGATGCTCGGGGATTGTTGACGGCGGGTCAAGTCGAGTCAACCCGATTGTAATGGGTGGGCTACAATTAGAAGGCTTTATATTGGACTTTGATTTGGGTAACTCAATGATGGGCTTTGGACAAAGAACACGCTCTGATTCAACTTCGTTGTAATACAGAAACCTTTGTAATTGTAACCTTCTAATTATCTGGTAGATATCCTCAATTTTGATCTCTTTTGAGTGTACTCTTTTCTTACAATACCTGCTACAAGCAATCATGCATTTGTACAACTAATAGATCTAATTTAAGAAACAGCTATTACTTAAATGAAGTAAAAATACAGTGCTTAAAACTAAAAATCAATACAAAAAACAGAAACTTCACTCATTCATCGCATTTTTAGTTTTCTAACGATACATCAGACCTCTAACTGCTAATTACCATGCGACAACTAGAACATATGACAAATTCCAACAAGTGTGGACAACTGTCACCGAAGTAAAGGAAATAACTGTGACCTTCCTTGTATGGAGATTGGGACGTAAAATAAGAATTAAGAAGGATGAAACAAGATGCAGAGGCAAAGGAGCCAGCAAGGAAGATGAACCATACCTATGTATAGATATGTTGCACTCTTCCACGCCCAAAGCGACTCTAACCATGTCCAAAACTCTCCTCCAAGACTCAACCCTACGAGGCCTTCTCCAAGCAACCCTTTAGAGATTGCAAAAAACATGACCGGGAACCCGATTGTCAGCAATACAATACTGCAAAACGCACCCAACAGGCTCTTAAGGCGTCTGGATCTCAAAGCGGGTTTTATAGGCTGAGCCATAAGACACGTTGGCACTAGTAGCAACGCTCCAATCTCTGCGGTGGCAAAATTGATTATGGACATGAGGCATAGGCCGATGAAGGCAGCTGAGATGGTCACTGATTTCAAGATGGCCCAGTTGGTTCCATGGAGTCGAGAGGAGAACGGAGAGCAACCAGGCATTGTGACAAAGGTTATAAGGAGAAGCGACGAAGAGGTAGTGCCCCACATGATGGAGCGGTTTGTTGGAGAATGTTGGCCCGGTACTTGACAGATGAAATAAGGTAGCAGCGTGACAATGAAACCCAACAAGTGCAAAGTAAAGACCTGTTTCGCTGCATCTAGCCATTTCCAAGACTTGAAGTTTTCGGTTGGGTTATGAGTGGAATTGGTAAGAGATTTACAGCCATCGATGTATAAAGAGGCTGCGACCATTGGAAGAGGGGCAACAAGAAGAGCAAAGGCAATCATGTAGACTCCTACAGAGATAAATTTGCTTGGCGAAGTTAACATGTAAAGGAAAAACGATTGATGGAACTTCTCAAGGAGGTTGTTCACTGATCTTATAGTTCCTTCCAGTAACCTGCGTTTAAAGAGAAAGCACAGAGTTATCATCGAACACTCATACAGAGTCAATGAGTAGAAAACATTAAAACTCTTAAATTCCACTGTAGCATAAATGATATATTGTAGTACTTTAGCATTACAAAATGCACATACACTAGCAGAGGTAGGTAAACGGTATAAAATGGGAACGAATGAAAATATAAAAACAAAAACTCACCGGGCACCTCGTAGAAAGAAATCGTGTTGTCTTGTCTTACTGTCAGGAGGAAATCTAGGTGAAACTTTCAAAGTTATAGCATCAACTTGATAATCGCGGAAAGCTCCATGGGGACCAGTTGGGATACCAAGGGCCTGATGAGAATGAATAACAAAAGAAAGAAACATTTTCTGTCAGCTTTCAAGGTCTTTCCTAGTTAAAATGTATCAGTGTGACTGCAACCACAAGATGCCAAGAACTTAATTAAGGACAGATCAGTTGTACATTTTACCTGGGAGTACAGTGAACTTGCAAGGGTAGCACTGCCTTCAAGATAGTCTGCAGCTGGGATACCAAAATTCCAGTCCGGATTTAACATATGCGCCAATTTCCCAACAGCTTCAAATATTTCCCCAAAAATCTTTAGCCAACTAGAGGAAAGTAAAGATACAACCTTCTCAACCTTGACATAAAACCCCTGCCTGTGCACCGCTAAGTAATTTACAACATTGATGAGGTCGAGATTTGGCATCTGCCCATTAGATGCCTCTGCATAGATACTTAGTGTGTCCTCAAACTTTTCACTTCTACCATCAACCTTCAAAACCAAAGCAGCAGCCATTGTTCCAGCTCGTCTGAAGTTATCAGCTGTATTTTGCTCGTCACACTTCAGAAGATCCGAGACCTTAAATGAAGGTGAGTGGTATTCAGTTAACCACGCAGCAACAGGCCTATAGTCTCCATAACGAGAATCAGCGACAAGCCATATTATGTCTTTGGAAAGCCAGGTAACTCTAGAGAGCAAGGAAAAAAGAGAACTGACAATTCCTAAAGACAAATCCTCATAGTCTCCACCATTTATAAAATCATAGGGAGTAACCAGCACAATAGACTCTTTTCCATCACCACGAGGGGCTCTTATAATCCCCGCAACATTGACCCCATAAGAAGCACAACTGACATTCTCCAGCAATGTATATGAATCTGGACCGGAGAAAAAGTGCAGGGGGTGAAATTGATTCCCTTCAGGATGGAACTTTTGATAAGAAACTTCTGCACCCATATCTGACATGTATTTTCCAATGAGCTTTTGGACTTCACTAGAAAGAAAAATCACACAAATGGAGAAACATTAAGTTACTTGGGCTAGGACCAAAACAGAAGGACAAGTAAAATTCTTCATAACGTAGGAGAAAGCTCTATTTCATGCGAAAACTGAGGGAAGAAAAGACATACACACCCTGGCCTTCATGATTCAACCTAAAGTTCTTTATGTCCTTCACCAGTTTGCTTCCATCAGAAACATCTCGATTAGAGAGCATAGACCGTGCAGAGCCTGAGGATTAGAGTCAAAATAGAAAGTGTAAAACACCAAACAACAACGCATTCAAAGTTGGCAAGCCATAAACTCACATGACTCAACAGTTTTAAACCCTTCTACAGATTCCAATCGTATAGAACACTAATTCCAGGTTAACATGTACAGTATCCAAATGTGGACTTTAATTGAATTCTAAGGTATGTAACAAAACCTGGCATTAGAGCATTCTCGGAGATGTAAGTGTTCTTTGCCAGTAGAGGCAAAAGCAGCAGCGCCAAAACCCCAGCAGCAGAGAAAACCACACTACAAACACAATCAGATCATCAATGAACCAAAAGAGAAAGAATCAAAACATAGAAACTAGTGGAGTAGAAGAGAAAATTATGGTTGAAGATTTACCTGAAAACAGGACTGTGAGCGATGAGGAAGATTCCGAGCCGAACGATTGGTCTCGGTTTGATTTTAGGAGATCCATCATCGGTCTTCACTTCCTCTTCATTATCCCGGTTCACCGCTGCCATGATTCACAGATCTTCGATCAATTTCGGCAGATTCGAACCTACGACGAACTGTGATCTCCGTGGCTTGGGAATTGTAGACGACGGTCAAGTCGGGTCAGCCCGAATAGGGTGGGTGGGCTTAAATTTAGAAGGCTTTGTAATGGACTTTTATTTGGGTGATGGGCTTAAAGTCAGATTAAGATGGTGCAGAATTTTCTTACATACCAAATATAATTGTTATTTTGATTACAAAAGTATATTTATATTTGTTCTTAATTTTAAAAATAAAATGGATAATATCAGTGTTCTTAATTTGTATCTTATTTTAAAATGAAGAAACACTTTTACAATTATGTTATTATCCATTGACTGTTATAGATTTTTTTAAATATTTATTATTATAAATGACCAGTATATGGTATTTTTGCTATTACATCATAGCAAGATGGGAACATGAAATAGTGGGCTATACAGTGCAGTCCATATTATCGCATCAAAGAAAAGCAAAAAAGAAGAGAAACTGCCAAAAGAAATAATGAAAAGTCATGATATGATCCGAAACCAAAAAAGAATATCAAGAAAAAAGAAAAAAAAAGATATATACAGCTGCATAGGAAGTGTTTGTGGGGATGCATAGAGATTAGAGATGATCGAAGCTTAGGTGATTGAGATGGTCCAATAACAAATTTGTTCATTTGAATGATACTGAAGCCTCTAGATCGACCACATATACATCATATTGCTTTTAAAACGCGAGAATATCATAGTTTTGATATGAAGAAATCATTTTTCAACAAACATTTTCTAGAGGATTCTTTCTTAGAGAAATATATGAAATATAGATATATAACGTAACTAGATTTTTACCCGCGGTATACCGTGAAAACAATTTATTTTTTTAAATTAATATATATATAAAAGTTTGTAAATTGTATCTATTTATAAAATGTTTTTATTGTATAGTTTACAATTTTTATTAAGTAACGTCCTGCCAAACCCGTCTCGCCAA
>Ga0041059_1001516_pt1 | contig 18328 bp, 11 predicted proteins | sample AraColnosormetaG_FD_56232 | JGI IMG/M metagenome (GOLD analysis project Ga0041059, IMG submission 56232) | Arabidopsis roots microbial communities from North Carolina, USA - Col MF nosort | ecosystem: Host-associated > Plants > Roots > Unclassified | place: USA: North Carolina | collected...
TTTTTTTTTTTTTTTGAAAGAATTTAAAATTATATTCAATCAAAAGCCGTTTGTACAATGAATGCTTATGCATTTTGAAAAAGAGCTGATAAATTTAACAAAGACATTTGAAAGGAGAGCTTATAACTGTGTGGCCAAGTGATATCTATGGGTTTGGTCGAGTTGAGAACCACAACCGTAAGCCGTCTTCGTACCGACGGTCCCCTTGGTGTGTGATTGAGCTGAGGCGGTTGCGAACGTTCTTGTCGACCATCACGGTTCCCATGGCCACGGTTTCCCCGACCTCCAGCTAGCATCTCCTGTACCGTTATTACTTATTTCCAAGGCCTTCATTGACCAACCAAACTCTACACTAGCTTTTTAACATTGTCTCCTAAATGGAATAACTTTTGCAAAAGAAAATACTTACGCTTGATACAAAATTTCTTCTTGCGGATGTCTTTATGGTAAATATGTCAAAGAATATTGAAGAGATTGGAGTGAATTCTTTTGCTCCGAGTTTCATTTCCCCTTTGGAGTCTATCCTTCCGTCGGCAACAACAAGACCCATAGGCGGTGGAGATAGACTCAATTAAAGTCTATTAAACTGTATTCTAGACTGACAATGTGTGTGAAAGAAGCAACTACATAGTTAGGTTCATTCAATCTTAATCGAGAAAACAGAGAGCCAACAAAGAGAGAGGATTCTTCCGCATGAGACTTTAGGAGATAAAAACTGATAGGTCTTTTACTTTCTTCCCAACATATCTAATATGGATATGCTATAGATACCTTCCACAAATATGTTTCTGAAAATCTAGATGGATAAAGAAAATGCGTGTGAAAGAAGTTATCCTTCTAAAGCCACTCCTCTCCATCGATGAAGGAGATGTTGGTGAAAGGAGCCGCTTCCACATCGGAGAGTAGCTTCGCATAGGTAACCCTTTTACTATGATTGGCTCCTGGTCCATAGCACCTATGCTCGCCGTAATACACAGTACTACAAAACCAACTCAATTCAGCCCACAATACACAATCCAATGAACCATTTCATTGTGATTTTGTTTACTAACCGTTGTGTCTTAGGATCCCCCATATCATTCCACCCATCAAGAGAAACAACTCTAGACATGTATGTCTTAGAGAAGATAACTCTTGCATAAGGTCTCCATGCACGTCCAAGCCACACTCTTGCACTTCCCGTGATCTTGCAATTCACGAACACAAATCCTGTTCGGTCTTTCAATGTGTCCTTTCCATTTGCTGTAATACACCCGATTGTATTTTCCTTTGCTATGGAATGAAGTGTGCAATCCTACAAAAACAAAATTGGTTTTGAATTGTTAACTTACATGTAAAAGTGTATATGTGAAACATTACGACATTGTTGTATTTTTGTATTACCTCGTAAAGGGATCTCCCGTTACCGAATATGAAGTCGATTGATCCTTCAATGAAGCATCCTTTGAAGAAATGACGTCCTTCTTGATCCAAGAGTGTGTCTTGATTTCCATAGAAACCGCATCCATAGAAGGCGGCTTTGTCGCCTACAACCTTCAAAGCCACCGCTTGTGCATCGACTGCTCCGGGGTTTGGTGCGGGAGCCGTGTTCTTATTCCAAGCAAATGACAAAACAAATATGTTAAGTGGAGATAGAGAATTTCATTAGAAACCATAAAACACATTTAAAAAAAAATCATTATATAGCATAAAACAGAATCTTTTTGTCAATTGATACATTATTAAATCTCAACTATCTAGAAAAGGTAGAAATCATAACATAGAGCTAGGAAGCAATATCTCAAGCTTCTATCTAAGAGATACGTTCACTAGAAACCATTAACACAAACATAAAAATACTCATTAGACACCTTATCAAACTTAAACTATCTATGAAGGATGAAAACATTTCATAAAAACCAAAAAACAGAGGAAATATAATTTCAAACTTTAACTGGTTTTCCATAATCTAGGTTCAAAGCAATAAAATCTTTCTTTGTTATTAAGATGAGACACTAAATCATAAGTTCTCATGAAACAAGAAACTCAAAACTAATAAAAAAATACTACAAAAAACAGAGGATATTACCTTGAAGCTTATGTTGTAGGCGGTGAATTTTTCTCCAAAAACCGCAACCGAAAAACTAGAAAAAGTGCCATTGGAAGAAGCTGTGGTATTGTTCCACTCAATGGACGTCCTTGAGTATCCCATTCCTTGCACCACAAGATTGTTTTTGTTCTCATGAACAATAAATCTTTCCCTAACAAAAAAGACACTCACATTACACATCAAAATATTTAGAAGTAAAGAAGAAGATTATGGTAAATAATTTACCTATATATGCCAAAGTCAATTAAGATTAATGTCTTGCTTTGGCTTGATCCAATACTTGCATCAATAGCATCTTGGACTCTTTTAAACCTCCCACAACCATTGAGTGAAACCTTCAATACCATGGTGAATCCTTTTGTTGGAAATTTTGAGAGGTGGTCACACTTTGAAGGATGATGGATCCTTTGATCCACCGATTCAATTGGAGAGATGATGGAGAGAAACAAAATGAAGAATAGCATGATTGACATAGTTTAGGTTCAAGAAGATCAAACGAGAAGAGATTTTGTGAAATGTGAAGAAGTTTGTGAGAGGATCAAAGCTTCTTAACACAAAGCTTCTTAACTTGGGGAAGATGATAAAGTTGTGTAGAAAATGGCAAATGCTCTAGTATATCTACTCTAAATCTCTCATTCTAGACTTAGTAAGCTATGATCACAACAATTACAAACATTATTTCTTTGACAATGACCCTATACCAAGTTCATTTGATCTTTTTGACTCTCATCCAATTAATTCTCTCTTTATTTTTTGTTTTACTCTTTTAATTCATATGAAACCTTTCTATTTAAGTATTTTCAATAATAGATGGTTTTGTAGTTTAGGCATTTAAGAAAATTTGAGACTCTTAAACATCCTAATGAGTTGGTGTCTTGCATAGCTTTTTGCACATGATGCTTTTAACATTACTCATCTTATTTTGGCATCTATTTTTATTAACTAAGAAACATAACAACATTTATATTGTAACAACATTTATATTTTATACTTTTGTATTACTTATCAAATATACTTTGTTACGTTCAAAATATAAAATATAAATGTTATTTTGGTATCCATTTTATATATTGAACGTAACAACATTTATATAATGATTCTCGGTCGATGTCAATATAAACGTAACAATGCTTTTTACTTGGACTTTTGATACTGTCATTACTTGGACTTTTTGATACTGTCATCAGCAATGGAATAATGCTATTTTAGGGAATTAGTAGTATACATTAAATGGTTTTGTAGTTTGTGCAATTAAGAATTATTTGATTTTTACATGTGAGTTGATGTCTTCTTGTACAGTAATCATAATGCTTTTTAACACTCAACTTTTGTTTTTGTTATAATCTAATTAAAATTTTAAATAAAAGCACACATTAGTTTTTAAGGATTTTGCTTTTCCAATAAACTTTGTTTGAGAACTCTCATAAAAACCTACATTATTTTCAAACTATACAAACGCTAGAAGAAAACATAGAATTATAGATTATAAATATCACCACCTAAGCCATTTGTAATACCACTTGTTGGTTTCGACTCCTCTAGATGATTTGACATTCCATTTTCCAACAATCCAGCATTTTCATCTTCTTCTTTGTAAAACTTGGTCAATTTAGTCTTTCTAGTTCTAGTGTAAACAATAAAACCATTGACATGAGTTGTTTTAATTCTCTTGCAGCTAGTCCTACTCCTATCACCAGCCTCTCCACACTCACTGTCTAAGGCCAACCGCTTAACCGGAGATTGCCAAACCGAACTGATACAGCCGCCTATCGACTCGAGCACAAAACCTTCCTCATTGCAACGAATCTACTTAACAACAAAACCCTCCCAAGGAAATCTACACAAAACAGAAAAAAAAAGTGAAGCAAACTGATATTAACAAGTTACGAATAGATTTAGCAAAAACCATGGAAGCTACAGAAGGAAAGTGTTTGTCATATGATTCCATTAAAAATGCAGAGAGAGAGATATAAGCTTCTGCATTCCAAAACCTTCCTTGGCCTATTGTATATTATGGACAGCATTTTGCTAGTTACCCTGCCCCATAATTTTTCGACCAAGATTAAATGGAAAGAGAATCATCAGCCATGAGCTAAACCAATTTGTCCTTTGTTTAACAGTACTACTTATCAAATCGATACAAAATAATGGCTACCACATAGAGTTCTAATTCTAAATTTCGAACTGCAGAGGCACTTACATGAAAATTATCCAATGCCTGAGACAGAACCAATTGGGTTTCAGGAGAAGAAACTTTTCCGCTGATCAGTCTCCATCTTGTTGGAATCTACATCAGTTCCCTCTTGCTTCATCTGTATTATTCCCAAAGAAGAATCTGAAAGCTTCTCTGCCCCTCCAAAAAGTAACTTTTGTAATGTGGAGTTGATCCTCGTACAGTCCATGGAGCAAAACCAATTTTCTTTAAGCAATTCCTGTCAGAACATCATATAACATCAAAACCTTTGCTTGTAAGACACTTAAACATAAAGCTAATGGGCCTCGGTCACGTTCTATAGGCCCAATATGAAAACTTCACAATGGTTATGGCAGTTGGGCTAATATGAATATCCAGCCCAAACGCATAAATATCGATTTTTTTGTTTGGTAGTGATAAATATCTATTTTTGATAAAACGTTTACATATTTATATCTTTTAATTTCTTAAAACGTAGAATACCATGTATTATACGTATCCCAATCTTATCCAAATTGATTATCCCTAAAAAAGAAAAATGAGATAACAGAAGATCAATGATTAAAACGATGATTTTGTTTTTCTGTGTAATTTAATGTCTTTGCAAGTGTAACAACACACATCTGTATTATCCTCAAATAACTCTTAATTATAAGGAAATACATGTTACCAAAAGAAAATTAAGGAGAATCATGAGAAATATAGACATGATTGTTAGGAAAGGGAAAATAGAAAATGAAAGTAACCAAATAAAGGAAATATATCTATGAAATTAACATTTTAGAGTTATTGTCTTTTCTTAAATAAGATTTAACATTTATGTGCTGGATTCTCTCAATGACTATGCGAATGGAATTGTTGAAACGCAGTCATAATATATATCTCATATAATAGCAGTCGTTGATTAAACTTTATGAATTCAATTCATTGTTGCTATATTTTTACGTAAATAGATTTTTTTTTTTTTTATGTAACATTTTTAAGGTAATGATTGTGTAGGTCAACACGATCCCGATCATCCGAAAGGAATAGAAAAATGTTTCCATAAATTTATGGGAGAGCCATGGACACTCGAGTATTTGTGTTGTGTCGAAGCTCCTTCCATTTGCTTCCCTGAATATGACAAAAAAAGTTGCCTCAAAATATGTCCGCCGCTACGAAAAGGTAGAGCACCGCCTCCGTCACCTAGTGCAACATAGTCTTCTCTATGAATGCTCATTGAAATGATTAAGCTCTTTGAATTATGTTCTCTCTGATAGTGAAATATCTTCAATTTCAGATTTGTTGGAAATGTCTTGATAGAATGATAGAGCTAATTAAACATACCGAAATCTCATATTAAGATATACAGTACATGAGTTTCATCTTCATCGCAAATCAGATCTCAATGTGACTACATATACTTATAATATGTATGTATCTACATCTAAATGTTTTTTATTCATGTGTATCCTTATATATGTTAGTAAAATCCTATAAGATCATCTCCAATGTCTTTAGATGTATGCTCAGAGACTATGTTAGTGTGACGGAGCCATTCATCACCATCTATAAAAGATACATCTATGAAAGAAGATGCTTCTGAATCTGTGAGTTGTTTCCCAAACAAAACCCTCTCTTTGTAATCTGCTCCCGGTCCATAGCATTTATGCTCTCCAAAAGTCACCGTCCTAAAAAATAAAACCCATACAAGACATAAGTAAGATCTTTTATGTATGTTGAGATGTGTATATATATAGTCTCTTACTTTTCTTTGGTCGAGTCTCCCCAGTTATTCCATCCTTCTGGAGTAATGATTCCAGACATGTAAGTATTTGAGAACACGACTGTAGCATAGGCTCCCCAAGCTCTTCCAAGCAATATTTCCCCACTGCCATCGATCTTACAATTCACAAAAGAGAATCCTGACTGTTCATCTTCTGATTGTCTTCCTTGAGCTGTGATAGATCCGGTAACTCCGGATGTATTCCCCTTTGCTATTGAATTGATAGTACAATCCTGTTTGCGATTTTAGAGTATTATGGTCATGTTTGGAAAAGGTCATGCATGAATGTGTTTTATCTTTAACCTGGTAGAGTGATCTTCCATTGCCAAATATAAAATCTATGGACCCTTGAATGAAGCACTCTTTGAAGAAATGTCTTCCTTTATCATCTAGAAGTGTATCTTGAGCCCCATAGAATCCACAACCATAAAAGGCAGCTTGGTCTCCTTCAATCCTTAGAGCTACTGCTTGTGCATCAGCTTCACCAGGATCTGGTTCTGGTGCATTGTTCTTACTCCATTCAAAACACATACACACATGAAAACTCATATCATTATATGCGTTAGCTAATTAGGTTTAATTGTTGTGACCTCGATATCCTTACCTTGAAACTAATGTTGTAAGCTGTGAAGTTAGCTGCAAACACTACAAAGGAGAAGCTATCAGCAGTGTTTCCGGCGGATTTTGCTGTGTCGTTCCATTCGATGGATGTGTTTTGATATCCTCTTCCTTGAATAACAAGGTTTGTCTTGTTTTCATTAACCGTAACCTTTTCCCTGCTTGCTTAAATTGAACTCAAACATTACTAAATATATATATCATATTACACTATAAAAGAAAATTATTGAGCAATGGAGATAGGGGAAAAAGAACAAGAGCTTGGAGTTGAAGATAGGACCTATAAGAACCCGAATTAACGATGATGAGAGTCTTGGAAGAGCTTAAATCAGGGACAACATCAATGGCGCTTTGAACATTGCTGAAGTTACCACAACCATGCAAATCAACAGTCAACACAAGAGAAGTCTTGTATTGGTGTCTAAGCCTTGACGTCCATTTCTCACAACATTTTATTGGTTCATGGTGGTGATAATGATGATGGTGATGGTGGTGATGGTGATGATGGTGGTGTTTGTGTCCAAAAAATGTTGAATATTTTGCTAATGCTCCGATAGTTGTAGCTATAGAAGAGAGAGATCTAGAGGATGGCAATTGGATCGTGTAGAGAGCAAGAATGATGGATAAAAGAGCTATTAGGGTGGTTAAAACCGGTTTGATGGGCATGTTTAAGATAATAGTAGATGGGTTTAGTGTGTCTCAACTAGTTAAAAGTAAAAAGAGGCCAAATGTTGTTTGGTATTTATACATGTGTGAGGAAGAGTGGCGTGAGAGTAAAGTGAAGGATGGGCTTCGAAGACAGTGTGGTACCTTTTTCTTCGTAAATCAGATACGTTTTATCTAAAGTCATTTCTGAACAATTTCGTGATAATTAAACAAAAAAAGTATATACGTCGCTTTAGAAACTTAGAAAAACTGTGGAATAAGTTTTCTCATAGGCATCTTCAATCGTTTAAGTTAGAGACGCAATAATGGAATAAGATGATGAAGTATTTTTACAAATATCAGACGACAATTATGAATATTTTTGACTTACTAAGTATTGTTTTTTTTTGGTTTTGGGTTAGAAAAATCGAAATCTTGTTTTTTTCTTAGACATAACGTCTGTTTTGCAAGACTTATAACCTGAAAGTTTATAATTTTTTTTCTTTTAAAGACATTTTTACATATGAAATATTTTATGATTTTGCTTAATAGATCATTCCTTGTTGTATTAACCATCTTGAAAACGAAGTATCACGGCCAGTCGGCTATCATAACAAAAAGAAAAAGAAAAACTTATAATGAAATCTAGCCAAAAGCATATTATAAATTTTTATGTAACAATCTATAAAATTTATAAGAGTTCAATTTAGAAATGGGTGACTTATATGATGTTGGAAAAAATAGTTGTTGAGATTATAAGAGAATTTTCAAATCAACCGACAGGCGAGCGAGTTGGGGGTGGTACACGCCAAGATGGTTAATGATGCTTAATAAAACCATTTCAAAAGCAACTTTTACTATATTTTAATTTTGCGTTGTTTAATAAAATTGTGAGTGTTTTATCTATTTTGGTAAAAAACACTGACTCATTTATTTACAGAAACCACTGAGTTTGACTCGTCGAAAGAAAAATAATTTCATTTACATAAACAATGCTTTTCTCCATAAACTTTCTAACTCCAAATTTGGTATCGGTATGGTTTTAGGAGATTACATAACAGTATGAATTACTTTGAAAAATCTTGAACTATTAACATCTTAATGAGTCGGTTGACGTACTGTATATTTATTCAAGCAATGATGCATGGATCCAGAAACTATTTTGAGCCGAGGCAAAAATAAACGTAAATTAATAGTATTGAACAATAAATTAAACAAGAAATGAACCGTGTAAATTTGGAAAAAGAAAACATCATTTTTCTACGTAATTTATCAACATTGATCTATTTTAAAATTTCAAAGAGTCTTGCAAAACAAATTCGAGTTCATCACTTTCTTTCAATATATATCGTCTCGTGAATCCAAGTGAAATAATTGCCATGAATCATGCAAGATGCACCTTATAAAACAGAATAAATTTATCATTTTTTCCAATGCTAATAACATTAAGGCGAAATAAATTGTTTTATAGACTTACGTTGTATCATGTATGGTTAAAGTCTTAAAGAGATAGAGAATAACAAATACACAAAGTGTATAAAACATAAAGAAGAGACTTGAGAAATGAGTTCTCAACCAAATCAAACCGATCACACACGATTAGTAAAAGAAAAATTTAGATTTAACTGCAATAGTTTTATAAATTCTAAAACTACTCATAAGAGGTTAAACAAAGTTTAAATTTTCAACTCATAATTCCTAACAATTTAACTATAACGCACAACATAAATGCAGTTGTTAATTCTAGGAAAAAAAACAGATTAGTAAGCGCAAGTTTTCGAAATGGGCATTAGGCCCAATTGATTTATCTTCAAGAAATACCCATTAAAAAGGTTAATATTTACGAAATCTGCCACTGCTCTAAAGACTGTAATTTACTGCGTTTTTCTCTATCTTCCTTCCTCTCCAGTGGCTGCAAAATCCTAAATCTCACCGAAAAGGATTTTGTATTGTTACATCCTCTTCTTCTTCCTCCAGATCCATGTATGAAACCTCCCCTGAACCCTAATTTAGCTATCGAATTTGAGATTCGATCCGATGTTTACTTCCAAATCTTCGTTTCGTCTCTGATAATATAACTCCATCGTAATAGAACTGATTTCAAGACGGTTCGTTTCGTTTTCCTCTATCCCAGATTCGGAAAGCTACCTTGTTTTGAACTCCATAGTTTTCCCGAATCTATTCATCACTTGCTACTATCAGTTTGCTTCTTCTGTTCTGTGTAGATTTCCTTGGAGGGGGTTTGTTTTGACGCAGTTTCGTTGCAAATGAAGGAAGATTTAGTGCCCGAGTCGAACAGTTCGGTTTGGCAATCTCCGGTTAAGCGGTTGGCTGTAGACGGCGAGTGTGGTGAGGCTGGTGATAGGAGTAGGACTAGCTGTAAGAGAATTAAAACGACTCAAGTCAATGGTTTTATTGTTTACACTAGAACTAGGAAGACTAAATTCACCAAGCTTCATGAACAAGAAGATGAAAATGCTGGATTGTCGAATCATCTCGAGGAGTCGAAACCAACGAGTGGTGTTACAAGTGGCTTCGGTGGTGATATGTGTCGCAGCAGCTCGGTAGGTGAAACTAACGTTAGTGGGAGCTCTTGTGTTAAGAATACACTTGTTGAGAGCTCCTCCGGGAAAGTCGTTGTGATAGAGCGGTTAGTTACTGGCGGCTTAGCTGAAAGTCCGGCAGTTGAGACTGACAGTAGCTCATTAGTGGATGTTGTAATTGACGACATCAATTTTGTGGAATTGTTACATGAAGCGATTCCTGTTGAAATTCTGTCTGAAGGAAGCCTGGATTTTGAGGTGAAAAGACTAGGAACTAAAGTTAGAACCATGGGAAAATCCTATAGCGTCTCGGAGAAGAAAAAGCATGGATCTTTTAAGCGTACAGCACAGATCTATAAATCTATTGTGAGAATGAAGAAGGTAAATAATTTGGTCCCTGAGAATGTAGAGGTTCTTGCGGAACCAGACTTTGGCCGTGAGGGATTAGATGAACAGAGTCATTCTGTCAGTCTTGCGGACAAGTCCATTTTAATCCGCAGCAGGCCAGAAACAGTGAGGGATCTTTTTGAGACCGGTTTACTCGATGGTTTGTCGGTGGTTTACATGGGTACTGTTAAGGTTGGGCCATTCAGTTTTGTTTTGTATGCTTTTGTGACCATTTCATTGTGTCTTGATCTAAAAAGTGAATTGTTTATGTCCCAGTCTCAAGCCTTTCCTCTCCGTGGCATCATTAGAGATGGTGGAATTTTGTGCTCATGTTCCTCATGTGATTGGGCTAACGTAAGATTTTTTTTTTCCACTCTGCAACTTAGAATGTAGGATGAATTTGATGATCTCTAGTGATTCTATCAGACTTACTCTCGTATATAAACATTTTCCTTTTTGTAGGTTATTTCAACTTCCAAATTTGAGATTCATGCTTGTAAACAATACCGAAGAGCATCACAATACATTTGCTTTGAGAATGGTAAGAGCCTGCTAGATGTTCTAAATATAAGTAGGAACACTCCTCTACATGCTCTCGAAGCAACAATTCTGGATGCTGTTGATTATGCATCTAAAGAAAAACGTTTTACCTGTAAAAGATGCAAAGGTGGGTCTGTTTCTCCCTAGCTTGTTCTAATATTTGTCGACTTCATAGATTTGGTTAAATTGAACTTTATTACCTGTGCTGTCTAGGTCCCTTCCCTTTCTCCTCTCTTGGCCATAGAGGGTTTCTGTGTAAGTCATGCTCGGAGGTAGAAACTTCTCAGGCCAGCCTTGCTGCGACAAGGACCTCAACTAGTGCTCCTGCGTGCATAACATCTCCGGTTAAGAGTAGATTGAAGATAACAAGAAAGTTGGTAACCTTTATTCTTTGTACTCGTTGTCATAAGGTGTCTTTTCTCCTGTTTAGGTTTACATCTTATGTGCAGCGAAAAATGATTTTCTTTGGGCATCATGCATGAGTATAAATATTCATTTATGTGCTGTCTTGTTTTGCCTTTTCAGGCCATCAGAATCCACGTCAATATCACCAGTATTTATGTCATCACTTGGAAATAGCACTCGAAAGATAACAAGAAAGTTGGTACCATTTTGTTGCTTTTTGTTTTGTTATGTATTTTGCATCTTCATCAATCATTGCATGAGAATCTACATTTTCCTAAATCATAAGATAGTCTTGATGTTCAATTTTTGTTGTCACTTTAGCATGTTATATTAAATGCATGTCCTTGCTTTTCTTGACTTTGGTTATAAAATCTTAAATTATCACCATGCGTCTCAGGGCTTTACGTCAAGCTTTGGTTGGGAAGGCTTATCTCAGTGCTTCTACAAATGTATCTTCACAAAAGAAGTGCCGATCAAAATTTAAGAAGATGTTGGTATTTTTACTTCATAATGATGTATTGATGTTAGCGGAACCGACACTGATGATAAAGAGTCTGATTTTGCTGCATCTGGTTTCCTTGTATGTCTTGAAGGTTGACCCAACATTCTGTGACCCCCAAGGCTTTGAAAAGTGTGTCCCTTTCCGTTTCTTCGAAAAAGAGGAGTTATAGATTAGCAAGAAAGTGGGTATCATTTATTTATTTATAGCACCTTAATTTTGTTATTCTGGTTGGTTTCCATTTATTAAGTTTTACCTATTTCTCCTTTTTCACAGGGATCAAGGATTGCACAAGTTAGTGTTTGATAGAGGGGGATTACCAGAGGGAACTGAACTAGGCTACTATGCTCGTGGACAGGTGACTAACTACCTTATCCTCTGTGTGGTTATATGGTTGTATCCCTCTTCACCTGGCCTTCTCTTTTAAGACATATATCACTGTGGACAGAAATTGCTCGGAGGCTACAAAATGGGCGCTGGAATATATTGTTACTGTTGCAAGTGCGAGGTATTTTTGGATATTTTACAAACCACATCATACCCTATCAGTTAGTTCTTAATTTGGCATTTTGCGTGTAGGTGAGCCCCTCTCTGTTCGAAGCTCATGCAGGCTGGGCATCTCGTAGAAAACCGTGCGAATTTGCTCTTTTGTCTCTTGTATATTGGTTTTGGTACATTCCCTTAGTTACTGATTATTCTCTATTTGTTGCAGTTATTTTTACATATATACATCTAATGGTGTATCTCTTCACGAATGGGCAACTACTTTCTCACATGGTCGGAAATATTCTGCTAATGATAATAACGACTTGTGTGTTATTTGTGCTGATGGTGGAAATCTTTTGCTCTGCGATAGCTGCCCAAGAGCTTTCCACATAGGTAAAGCTGTACTTAATCAATTTTGCAGCATGCATTTTCCTTCTCTATCTCTCGAATAATTTTGCCCCTACTTCTGTACCTACACTTGTTGTTAAATATTACATGCTGGATTAGTTAATTTGTATGTTTAAAATGCTGATATATAAATAGATATGTATATTAACAAGCAGGATCATTTTGAGAACCTTTCCCATTTTGTCACTTTGCAGCATATCTGATCACGTCTCTTAAACAAGAGGGTCTGTTGACATCCTTTTATGTTTTTGATAACTCTGTTGAAATTTCAATCACTTTTACTCACATATCTGTCTGGTCTATGTAGAATGTGTTTCCCTTCCGAGTATACCTCGTGGTAACTGGCATTGCAAATACTGCGAGAATAAGTTCACGAGCGAAATTGCTGGAGAGTACAATGTCAATTCTTCTGCAGTTGGGCAACTAGAAGGAGTTGATCCTGTTGATCAATTAGCTGGACGATGCATTCGCGTTGTCAAGAACATGGAAGCTGAAACAAATGGGTGTGTATTATGCAGGTAAATATTCTGAGTAGTCTAAATTCTTCTGTTAATGTGTCTTATGCTAAAATTTGTTTGACAACTCTGCCCTTAAAGTTTTATGGGTGTCACCTTTTCTGAGAGAATCAGGTCTATCTTAAATTAATTGTTTCGGAAGAACGCTAGGTCTCTTAAAAGTATTACATGTTTCGATCGACCATTATGTCTATGTTAAAGTGTCTTAAGAGTAGAGGTTTTGATGTGATAGCTGCATTTTGTATGTCTGGCCAAATAGTAAATAGATAAAACTAAACTGGTATATATTTTTATAATCTTAGCTAATAAAAGATTTTGTCTGCAGTGGTTCTGATTTTTGTAGATCAGGATTTGGGCCACGGACAATCATAATATGTGATCAGGTACTTTCTCAATCGTGGCGAGATCTTAAATTAGATTATTCTGTAAATTTTATATCAAACTATTTATCTCTATTTTGCAACAGTGTGAAAAGGAGTACCACATTGGATGTTTGAGTAGTCAGAATATTGTGGATTTAAAGGTAACCACATATAGCTTCAACCCCAACTCACAATCTTCTGCGTTGACATAGATTGGATCATTATCTTTATTGTCTGCCCTGATTTCAACTTACACGGGGTATATGATTTTCTGACAGGAATTACCTAAAGGAAACTGGTTTTGCTCCATGGACTGTACGAGGATCAACTCCACATTACAAAAGTTACTTCTTGGTGGGGCGGAGAAGCTTTCAGATTCTTCTTTGGGAATAATACAGACGAAGCAAGAGAGAAATGATGTATATTCCATCAGTGATCTTGACATCAGATGGAGACTGATCAGCGGCAAAGTTACTTCTCCTGAAAGCCGAATGTTACTGTCTCAGGCATTGGCTATTTTTCATGTAAGTGCCTCTGCATTTCAAAACTTAGAATTAAATCTTTATGTGATGGCAATTTTGTTGTTTTGATTTGATAATTAGTACTGTTAAACAAAGGAAAAATCTGTTTAGCTCATTGCTGATTCTCTTTCCATTTAATCTTGGCCGGAAATTATGGGGCAGGGTAACTAGCAAAATGCTGTACAAAATACACAATAGGCCAAGGAAGGTTACATAAGTCTATCTTAAAAGTTGAATCATGTATGTATATATGTATGAAATAAATTATCTTGATTTGGTTAGTATGTACAAATATCTCTATTTCTATGCCTACAATTTGAACCAAAGGCATAACTATGCAGAAGTTTATATCTCTCTCTGCATTTTTAATGGTCACATATGACACACATTTTTTCTCAATAGGAATTAGCTAAACTTTACCATCGTGCCCTAAGTTTATTTCAGTGTCTTCCTTACAGGATTGCTTCGATCCTATAGTTGATCCACTTTCTGGGAGCAATCTTATTCCGAGAATGGTTTACGGGTGAGGACTCTTCCATTAATGCCCTCTTCAAGTAGCCTGACTTTCAAATACCATCAATAACAATCACAAGTGCCTTTTTCGTTTAGGAAGACTATGCAAGGACAAGACTACGGGGGAATCTGCTGTGCTGTTTTGACTGTTAAGTAAGATCTCTTCCCTACCTCTACCTAACCATAGGCCATATTTGTATTGCGGTTAAGCATTGATTTGGCTTTTATACAGTGCGACTGTTGTTTCTGCTGGACTATTACGAGTATTTGGCCGAGAGGTTGCAGAACTTCCATTAGTTGCAACACGCATGTGCAGCCGAGAGAAGGTAATGTCTTCTTGTCTCTTGAAAATTCGTATCTAGAAGATAAATACCGTTTCGTGATTGACTTAAGGTTTCATGGGGTTTTATATAAAACAGGGCTACTTTCAATTGCTCTTTTCCTGCATTGAGAAGCTACTCTCATCCCTGAATGTTGAAAGCATCGTGGTTCCAGCAGCTGAAGAGGCAGAGCCCTTATGGATGAACAAATTTGGGTTCAGAAAACTTGCACCTGAACAGGTAAAAACGATGACTTTGACTCGTTTGTGAATTGTGTAGTTTTTGAAATTTGTTCTAAGAGAATCTGACAACAATTAAATCCTTCGTTGCTACAGCTCAGTAAGTATATAAAGATATGCTACCAAATGGTGAGGTTCAAAGGAGCATCCATGCTGCAGAAACCAGTCGATTCACACCAAATCATTGACAAGACAATCGAAACCGGTGCATCTTTAGAAGAAAATTTTGATTTGAAACAAGCCAATGAGTTGTATGTTCATCCTTTGTGTTGAGGCAAAGCAAGTCATGGATTTAGTGAAAGATGGATTAAAGGGTGAAGCGTTTAGGTTTTAAACAAGTTCTTACAACATATACTAGTGTAAATTTTTGTAGATGCGAAGCTCTTTTTTGTTATGTTTTTTTAGGTTCACATTTTTACATTGTGTTCTTTTTGGGAACAAAAGTTTACGTTTCTACCAATACGTTTTTATTGGATTATATCAAGATGGTTACTCGCTTTTCATTTTCTGATCCATGATACCATTTTTATTCAAATGCACCAAAATTGTAAAAACAAATTTATGGAGGAATTGAGTCTTCAAACTTTACCAATGGTCTATTCATCGAGCATGGTGTATTCAATCGAGCATTTGAAGTAATTTGTGATAAACTAACACTAATTTTCAACAAAACTATCATAATTACATTGTTGCAGAGAACCATAATATCTCAATAGCGACATGTTCAAAAAAGATGGTCAACTTTATAGAGATAGCTACTAAAAATGTATGCAAAAACAAACGTCAAAGATTAGTCTTTAAGACTTGGTATTTTCAAGAACATCTTTGTATCTTCTTCCTCACATCTTTGTTCAAACATTTTCTAAGATTCAGAAGTCTAAGAGAAAGAATCATGATTTTTCTCATTGTTCTACTCTCTCTCTCTCGAAAATCCGTTTTTCTTCTTCATCAGAATCTTCTTTCACTTCAAAGTTAGATTTCTTTCCAAACCACAATGACTTTCATCAGAATTCTCTTGTGATAACTATTGATCTATATGGTAAAGGTAACTTTACTAACGTTCAAAAGGCCATCGATGTTGTACCTGATTTAAGCTCTTCCAAGACTCTCATCATCATCAATTCAGAAGTTTACATGTTGTTACTCAACTTTATAACACATGTTCTTTATGTTCTCTGTTCTAGACTTCTACTGATGTATGGTTTCACTGGAAAAACAGGGAAAAAGTTAAGGTTGGTGTAAACAAGACAAACATATTGATGAAAGGCAGAGGATATCAAAGAACGATCATTGAGTGGAATGATACTGCGCATTCATCAGGAGGAACTGCAAATAGCTTCTCTTTTGGTATATTTTCAGCAAATTTCGTTGCCTATAATATCAGCTTTAAGGTAAACATATTGTAGATCTCTCAAGTTATAACCTAATTCGTTTATATCGTTGAGTTCTCATATGTTTTGTTATAACCAATCTTAAGAGCCTAATTCGTTTCATATGTGTTGTTATGGCCAGTCTTAAAGAGCCTAATTCGTGTATGTTGTTGAGTTCTCATATGTTTTGTTATGATCAGTCTTAAGAGCCTAATTCGTTTCATATGTTTTGTTATAACCAGTCTTAACAGCCTACTTCGTTTTGAACCATTATTTAGTTACGTTTTGTGCAAACGTTAAGCTGTTTTTGAGTGATTATCTAGATAAACTATCTAGACTTAAACCAAGTGATATACGTGTATCTATATAAATGTACATGTTAATATCTCACACATGTGTATAAGAATATACTAAAAAATTGTGATTTTTGAACATTTACACCATTGTGATATATGTGTGTGTATATAAATCTACTAACGTGAAACCGAAAATGAAAACAAAATCAAAGGAAGGTCACGACTCACAAATAAGGAGATTTTATGAAAAGTTTCTACAAATTTGTTGATTTGTTTTAAAAACGTGTCAAAAATTAAAAAATATTATAAAGGAAATGAAAATATATAAGTTGACTCAATAGTTAAAAGCATGATAAAATATAAAAGTAAGTACAGCTAATATGAAAAAATGTTAAAATATGACACCTATCAAATACCAAAAGTGCAAAAGATTTATAATAAGATATGTCTATCATGATATATTTCTACTCTAAGCTTTGATAACATCATATTAGTCAGTGGATACATTTTCATGCTAGAATGGGTAGAAAATATTATAAATTAGAAGAAAATCTCGAAGGAAGATCCATATAAAGAAAACCATTATTTTTCATAACTATATAGAAAAAAAAAATATTATTATAAATGTATTGCTATAGTAATAAAAAAATATTTCTACCTAAATATCTATTTTAAAATTCCTGTAGTCCATAAAGAAAATGAATAGTGAATTTAATTTTTATTACTTGGAGATAAGATTGTCATCACAACTTCAAAACTATAAATAGAGAGTTACTTTCACATGATAAACTCATCCATTGATCAACATAAACGAAAAAGAAAGAAAAAAACACACACAAACAGATACAACAAAAATGGGTAAGAATTTGAGCATGATGTTGATGATGGTGATGATAATAGTGGCGATTCTGATCGGAGGTGAAGCAAAATCGGAGATAGAATGCAGTATTTTGTGTCGTCCCCATTGTAAAAGCTCATCATCAGCTGGAGAATGTTCTGACTGTCATAGAAAATGTGAGCAATCTCCACCATCAGTGAAGAAACAGATTCTTAAGAACGAGAACATGACCAAAAAATATGATATACTTGACTAATTTATAACATATATGATGATTGTATGATTGTATCGATGGACACTTTAGTCCAACTGTTGTTGCTTATGTACTTCTATATTATCTTTTAATAATAAGAAGAGAAATTGCATTCTTGTTCTCAGCTCATCCTCATATTGGTGAAAATATTAACTTGAATATAGACACAACTAGTTAAGTGGTGGAATCAATATACATATTCATATGCTTTTCATTAATTACAACACAATTAAGTTGACTGATATACAATGCAATTAGTTATGTACTTATGTTGGGTACACAAAAAATAAGGTTATGTACTTAAGTTAGATAAAACACTCCCTTATATGAAAGGATATGTATACGTTTAATGATACATGATGGAAGTCATCTTTTTTTTTTTTTTAAAGTCATATAACTAAAGACTATGCATGCATATCATTTTAAAGTTAGCTTTATACTCAAAAGTTAGATCATCTCCATTGGAAGTATCTCAATGAGATACCAAAAAAAAAAAAAAATAATTAAAAAAGGAAAAGTATG
>Ga0041059_1001517_pt1 | contig 18328 bp, 8 predicted proteins | sample AraColnosormetaG_FD_56232 | JGI IMG/M metagenome (GOLD analysis project Ga0041059, IMG submission 56232) | Arabidopsis roots microbial communities from North Carolina, USA - Col MF nosort | ecosystem: Host-associated > Plants > Roots > Unclassified | place: USA: North Carolina | collected 2013-09-02
AAAAAAAAAAAAAGATAATGCTTGAATCCTCATACTTCTCTGAATTTTCTATATAGTGCATATATATAATTGGGATCGTCCAAGTGGTAACATGATCATCTTTTATTTTGTGTTGAAATTGTTGGATCGCGTTGATGCCCATCTTATTATTTATTCATAAGATCCAATAAATTGAAGATATGCCCGTCAGGAGAGTTGCCGTGTTATAGATCACAAACCATGTGCCACGAGTTGCTTTCAAGTTGCCATAAAGTGGAAAAATACCTTACATCTATCTAGGATATGAATCCAATACGAAATTTCTAAAGAGATGGACATAAATCTATTAATTCAAAGCATAGATTATAAATGTAAAGCATAAAGAGAAGCCACAAGATTTAACGTATGTATCAAGTTGTTTATTTAAAATAGGGTTGGGCACAAAACCAAACCAAACCAAAATTCATCAATTCAAATTTGAACAAACTTTTTTTTTATATAACTCGATTTTTATAGAAAATTTAATCCTGAATTACTCAAACTAAACCAGAAGTGAACTTTAATTTTGTGCAGCTAAATCAAATTAACTAAATTTCATTAATAGTCAATATTTTACCTATCTTATTATAAAAAATATGGTTTTCAAAATTAATAACTCGCACAATCGCAATACGTGTCATTGATATTAAAGTTATGGTTCCGTAGTAATAATTATTGGTCCTAAGTCTCTCATTCACCACCCCTAATGGAGAACTGTGTGGTCTAAAATTTAAACCCACATTCATATGTGTTACTCATGTATTAATTTTTGATTTAAAAAATAATATATAAATAATAATAAAAATATAGTGTGGTACGATTTTGGCTCTTTTATGTTTCCCTAATTTATATGAAATCAAATTGTAGAAATTATGGGCAGTGGTTTGCCCAGTATATATGTTTTATATATATTTATGATTATTTTTTTGTAGATTTAAAGAAAAAATGCATCTCCTATATAGGAAATATTTGTTTTCAAAAATAATCCCCGTTTTAATATGTTTTTTTTATTTAAATCGACCCTTAAATAAATAATCCACATTCATATGTTTTTTTTTATTATAAAAAATCTTTGGAATTAAATTGATATGCTGATTCGTAAACGAATTAACACATCATGGATATCTAAAACAACTATAGATTACTTTTTAACATCAAACCAAAAAATAGAAAAAACTATAGAATACCGCTCCAGACTTAGCTCTAATCAAAATCCATTTTCATTGAAAAGAAATTTTCAGTAAAAACAAAAGTAAAAGTTGAAACATATATAGTTGGTTAAGAAGAGTGTGAGCTGGTAGAGCTGTCGCGTCATCACTCGTCAGCAACTAAGATGGTGAATCGCAGAATCGGTCTGATGATGACTTCACACCGTGTTAATATCCAAACCGACTACAAAGAAAAATTAAAGTCAAAAGTTGACATTGTCACACTCAAGAAATTCTTCAATAAGTTACCCATTGGTTTCCTATTAACCAATTAATTTCCACCTTTTGCTAACCATTTTTCAACTCCTACTTTTTTTGTTTTCTTACAAATCTTTTTATGAGAGTCATAGAGACAGAGTTCAACGATATCTCTTATGAAGAAGCACAACGAGAAACTCATTAGATATTCACTTGTGTCAATCTCTTTAATTAGTTCAAAAGAGCGAATTCTGAAAAATATTATTTACATAAATGATATATTACAGTTTAGTATAACTTGTTTTATCAGATTATCCGTGTTTATATTTGCATTGTAAAAAATTAAAAATAAAGAAAATGTTGAAAGTTTTTCGTTTTCGCTCCGTAAATCCTCCAATACACTGAAAACACATCATTTGTTTGAATACATATCATTTGTTTTGTTTGGCTTGTACTATTTAACTAAATGACTAAAACATGAAGAATTTAATTAAATATGTAAAAACGCGATGAAAATGATTAAAAGTCAAATATTCTCGGTCAAGAATTAATGCCCTTTGCTTACACACTCACACACAAAAGCATAAATATACAAGAAAATCGCGAAGCCATTCTTTTCAATCACGAAGAGAAATAGAACCAAATTTTTTTATAAAATGGAGAACAAGAATGTGTTTGTGTTGTGTGTGATCTTATTTTTGGTGAGCTCGTCGTTGATGTTTGAGGGTGGTCATTGCAGAACTCTACGATCGAAGCCGTTCAGAGATACCAACGGCCATGACCAATCGTCGGCGACTATGAAGGTGAAGCACAGCTCGGAAAGTTTTGCTTTCCGTTTAGCGTCTGGGTCGAGCAGGAGAGGACGTGGTCACTGATCAACAATCACTACTACTATTTTGAACACGCGTCAGTGTTTTTTTTGTTCGTATTAGTTTTGTTAGATTGTAGCTTTCTAAAGGTTTTGTTTTTGCCAAAAAGTAGAAGGAAAGACTTATTCATTCAAGAAGATGTGATACGTAATATGAAGTTTTTGAATGTAAATGTTTACTTTATCCGTCCATCGCATGTAAATGTTCGATTGGAATCTATCTATACTATAGTAAACGTGGGAGTCTAGACTTTTCCTTGTGTCCCCACATTGGTAAATAAAAGAGGTAATTAAAAAGGAAATGTCCACAGATCGAGACTTCATGCTAAAGTTTTAATATCCTCGATGATTAAATATTGAAAGCTTTGAAAAAAGAAAGAAAGAAAGAGCGATAGAGTGCATGGGGTTAGATGGTCAAAAAAAGCAACAAGAGTCAAGAGACCAAGATCTACGGAAAGAGATAGAGTAGCATTCTAGGAAAAAAGAAGATGAAGAAGTTAAGGTGCAAGAAGCCGATGAAACTTTTGGTATTTATCGATGTTTTAAAAAAAAAAGATACCAAAGAGTGGTACTGAAAGATGGATTAGTTTGCACGATGCTGCTGTTGTGCTTACATGTATGTAACATTATATCATATTTTTGTAGGTACTTAGAATACTAATGTATGTACTCACAACTAGTTAACTTTTATGCCATTGGATCTACGGTTTTTCTCTTCTTTATGATTAGCCAAAGAAGAATGATATTACAAATCAAAGCTTGTGTTTAAAAACAAAAGCAAAAGTTGAAACATATTAGGGTTAAGAGAGTGAGTGGTAATGCTGTCGCGTTCACGTCCACCAGTCGTCAGCGGCTATAATTTCACCGTTTTGATTTTTTACCTTTTTGCGATCCTAACGTAGAGGAATCGGTCTCTGATGACTTCACACCGTGTTAATCCGAACCGACTACGAAGGAAAACAAAAGTCAAAAGATGACAGCTCTCTAAGAAACCATTGGTCTCCTACTAACCAATAAAATTCCACTTTTAACTACGTGTTTGCTAACTATTTTCAATTTATTATTTTATATATATAACTAAATCTTTAAATGAAGAGAATCCAGACAATACATGACGAAAATTTGGTAAAAATAAAAAACTGAACCAAATATCATTAGTTTGGTAAAAATCTTAGATGAAGCATACAAGTCGTCGGTTTAAATAATATTTAAGACGAAATTAATATACATGTTATGGTTTTGGATATGAAAGGATTACGGGTTTTGACACATAACTTTCTAAAAAAGAAAAAAAATGGAGAGCTAAAGGATTGCACTTCAAACAATCCAAAACCAAATCATGATTATAGATAGCTTGCACGGTTAGCAAATTTATCATCGAGACAGAGCTATCAATAAATCACTCCAACAAAAAGGATATCGGTAGAAGAACATATTCTCCATTAAGGAGAAAATATTTAGTCTCGGTCTCTCCAAAATGGAGATAAACTGCGGAAGGATTTTGCCATAGAGGAAGAATGAGGAAATTGATATGACTTGGTTAATAAAATTTGGGTTCAAGGACAAAATTCTTATTACAAAATGGTTTTTTGTTTTTTTGTTAATTACGAAACGGATGCTATTTTCAACCTTTTATGAAAGTAATAGAGACATGGTTCAACAACATCTCTTATGGAGAATTAGGGAGTTGGAGAAACTCATTGGATATTCACTTGTAATATGAAATGTACATCAATTGTTTTCTCTGGCTTCTATAAATAGTAAACAATTAAAAGGTTGATCAAGAGTTTGATTAAACATGTAAAAACGCGATAACTGTATTACTGTATGATGTGAGAATCTCTTGTAATGGATAATAGATATAGAAGTAAAAGAGAGAGTGGTCTCGTACTAGGGTAAATCTACAAATAAGGGAAATATAGATAAACACAAATCATGGTATACTCTAACATAAGCACAATGAAATAGTCCTACATATACTTGGTCAAGAATTAATGCCCTTTGTTTATACAAGCACACTATCTCATATAGAAACAAAAATAATCAGGAAGCATTCTTCCTAATGCCAAAGAGAAAGAAAACAAAAAAAAGTTACAAAAATGGAGAAAAAGAATATGTTCGTGCTGTGTATGATCTTGTTATTGGTGGGCTCGTCGTTGATGTTTGAGAGAGTTGATTGCAGAGTCGTACGATCGGAGCCTTTCAGAGATATCAACGGCCATGATCAATCAACGGCGACCAAGGTGAAGAGAAGCTCGTGCAGTCGACGTCCTTTGATGAGGATTCTAGCGTCTGGACCGAACAAAAGAGGACGTGGTCACTGATCAACAATTACCCCTATTTCCGACATGTATGTTTTTTGTTTTGTCTTTTTTGGATTATTTAAATATGTAAATCGAATGTTTTTGTTTCAGCCAAGAGAATGATTTTTTCAAGGAGTTCCTAACTTTTATATCCATTGATGAGTGTAAATGTTTTTCCCCCATTGGAATGGTAACAATAATGGTAGAAAAAACCTAAAACAAATATGCATTTCGTATTTATTTGCTAACTACTTTCAATTCCCACTTTTGATTTCTTACTAAGCAAATGTGTCTTTCAACTTTTTATGAAAGTCATAGAGACAGATTTCAACACCATCTCTTGTGGAGAAGCACGTAGTTTTTTTTTTCTTTGTTTAACCGATGGGAGTTTCGGGCCTTTGGTCAACATTTAGATTTTACGATTTAAAGAATATTGGGGCACAAGGGAACCAACCCCTTTTTACCACTAGGCCGCCACCTCTTTGATGAGAAGCAAGTAGTTGGAGAAGCTCATTCAGAAATCCAATAGTATAATATGAATACACAAACATCAATTTGCTGGAGACCATGAAGGTGAAAAACAGTTCGAGAAGCCCTTCAAAGAGGAGCTACGCTTACCGGTTAGCGTCTGCGCCGAGCAGAAGGAGGCGTTGTCACTGATCGACAATTTCCACTTCTTCTTTTTCTTTGCTTTTCTTTTTTTCTTTTTCTTTTTTCTCTGCTGAAGTTTATTTTTTCTTTCCTTTTTGTTAGATTTTGATATGCAAATCGAAAGTTTTTGTTTTAGTCAAAAAAGGAGAAGAAGAGATTGATTCTTTCAAGAAGATTTAACGTGAGACAATAGTTCCAAGCTTTATTGATCTATATACTGCATGTAAATGTCTGATTTTTTATTTCCAAATGAAATAGTAATAGTGATGCAGGTAAAATAATGTTTACATTTATCAATTATTTGGTTTTTAAAACGCATATGCATTCACTAATTGTGGATAGAAAGCTACACTAATTAGTTCAAGCATTTTCTGCAATGTCTAGGTAGGCGCTTGTACGTTAGGCGGCTATGGATGGTAAGGATTTTTTTTAAGACGTTAAAATTAAACGGTTTTGTTACTAAGATGAGTTCAACGATCTTAAAAGGGTCTCAGTGTGTTCCTAGACGGTTCTAGGCAGCTCTATATAATTTTGAACCAAATACCATTTAGTGAAGAAATAGGTGATAGAAGCCGTAACGAGATCTGCCCCTCCGCATATATCCGTCTCACTTCCTAGGTTCATATCTTCCAGTTATAGTTTTTACGTGTCCTTATTTCCAGTCTGCGTTCATTGAATCAACAACTTTAAAAAGCCTACTTTCATAAATATTCAAATTAAAGAATCAACAACAATGTTAATCTAAACGCTCTCACTGTATTAGTGTTACATATAAAAATATTTTCATTTTTTGATAAACTAAAATACAAAATAAATCATTAAACTTTTGGTAGTGCCTTTTTTTCCATATTCCTTAAATCTTTAGATTTTCATGGCGCATGACTTAAGGGTGGCTAAAATACAAACCAACAAATTAAAGGCGACACAACTAGTGTTGTGAATGTACATTCCTTTGTTACTTTTTTCTTTTTACCACATATTTCTTAATATTTCGGATAGAAATTTACTAATTTATATTTACAATTTTTACAAACACTATTGAAATTACCATTAGATTAGCTCTCAAAAATCACAATGGTAACATATATAGCTTTTTATTAAAGTCACAGAGTTCAACAAACATACCTTGTGGCCAAAGGAGGTGGTAGTTGAAGAAACTCGTTCGACTTGCAATATGAATACACGTCAATTATTTTGTCCGTCTTATTTATAAATAGTAAAAGATTGAAAACATGAAGACTTCAATTAAATATGTAAAAACGCGATACACAAAATCAAATAGTCAAACATTCTCGGTCAAGAAATAATGCCCTTCGCTTACACACGCACACACAATCGCATATATACATATAAAATCACGAAGACATTCTTCTTAATCTCAAAGAAAAAAAAGAGAACAAGTATCGAAAGAGAAAAGAAGAAGCTAGCGAAAGAACTCAAAGAAGTTTTTTTAAAAAAGTTATAAGAGATGGAGAAGAAGAATGTGTTTCTGTTGTTTGTGATCTTCTTATTGGTGGGGTCATCATTGATGTTTGAGAGAGTTGATTGCAGAGCTCTACGATCAAAGGCGTTGAGAGATATTAAAGGCCATGATCAATCGTCGGTGATCATGAAGGTGAAGAACAACTCGACAAGTCAACGTCCTTTGGGGAAGAGCTTTGCTTACCGGTTAGCGTCTGGGCCGAGCAGAAGAGGGCGTGGTCACTGATCAACAACTACCACCTTTGGTCGATAAGTGTAAATCGAAAGATTTGTTTCAGCCCGTCGAAAAGAAAAGAAAAGAAAAGTATTTTTCTTTCAGGCAAATAACTAATTAGTGTATTGTTTCATAGTTTTTAATATAGTCTTGATTTGTGAGCTTTTTCTATATAAATAGAAATATCCTTATGGAATGAGAGGGTTTGTAATTATTTACCAAAATTTGAGCGTAACCAACTAAGAGCATACTTGCCAAAAAAAAAAACAAGGATTAGCCTAAAGCATATAGCTTAATGCCACATAAACCAAGTCTGTAGAAGGTTTCCGAAGCATTGGATATTCCTTTTGCCTAGAAAAGTGTCCCGGATTTGGCCATCAATTTCACTTGAAGAATAGTTTTATTGATATTTAGTGGTGATATACATTAAAACTAATGTTAGAAATGTGATTTTTCAAGAAATAAAATATTTTTTTCTAGCTTTCAAGAAATAAAATATTTTTTTTTCTAGAAAAAATGTGAGTTAGACTTTTTAAAATTTCACAATTTGATATAGTTATATGTATAAATATTTAGACCTTGTGAGTTTTTTTTTCTTAGAACCATATATATGTGAATTTTGAACCCCATATCAAATAATGTGGTTTAAAATTTTGAGCTGACATAAAATTAATCACCTATCTGTTATACTAAATTGAATATCCTTACTTGCATTAGTTTTTTTGAAATTTAAAACGTTAATATAAATCATTAACTTTAACGATCATAATATATTTATTTGTCGAAAATATAAATCACCATTAATTTATTACGTTACAACTTACATGTATAGTGTTTGTTGATATGTAAGGTTTTCAATGACGTTTAAATAGATGAAATAATTTCGTTTCAAAAATAACAAATACAAACCATTTTTCATTACACTATATTCATATGATAAGAATAAATTTATTAAAGTTATGTTTAAATTAAGCACTTAAATATTATTATCATTGTTGTAGCTTTGGTGTGTGCGTTTATTCTAATTTTTTAGTAGAATAAGCTATAAGCAAAACCATTATGAAATACATGTCTTATTAAATTTTTCCTAAATGTTCGTTGAATATTATTGATGTTGTCTTTGGAAATGGAATCATCTTTTCTAGAGTTTAAGAAAGCACTCCCATAGATATATTGATTCTTTTAGTATTATCTTTCTAGTGACTTTGAATGAATGAATTTTGTCTAGCTTACTCCAAGCGGGAACCAAAAAAGGATTTGAATCCGGAACGGTAACTAAAGAACAAAAACAGTGGGGTTTAAAATTAAACTCTCGAATTCCAAGGCTCCAAAACCAATAAAGAGTAAAGACAAAGAAAGAGTCAGGAGGACATATCAAAGGCAGATTTCTGGTTCCAAGAAAAAAACTATTTGACTGCCCAATGCACATGAACAACTAAATTCCAGTTTTTGAATCCAAAAAAAAAAACTTTCAAATTTTGTAAAAGTTCATTAGTTGTAATCGCACTATGCTTCTAACCCAAAAGAATTAACGAAAGTAAGGGGAGATATGTTTTCATTGTCACAATAGTCACCTAAACCATAAAATTAAAACTACTTATCTTACAAAAATGTCTAGTTTCTCTAATGGTTTAGATTCATGTGATCTCGAATACCTAAACAAAAAATACTACGCATATGTCAAAATGAAGATGTATTTAACGAGTTGCTAACACTATTAAGAAAGCAAAATCAGCCAAATCCTTCCTTTTTGTTTAATATTCAAGCCTTGCTAATTACCATGATTAAGAAAGTGTAAAACCTTGCAATTAACAAGTAAATCACCATAATTCAAGAGTTTATTAAATCACAAGTTAACGAGTTAATTACCATATGATTAAGACAGATAATTATCCAAAAATTTTCTTTTACCATGATTAAGCAAGCGAAATCATCCCATTAACGAGTTAATTACCATGGAAATTAAAACGTCAAAACCAAATCAACCACAAAATCATATTAGTAACAGGTCCCAAATCCACAAGTTATACAACAAACAAAACTCTGAGATAGATAATCGCATACCAATCTAAAACAAATAAAAAGATAGTTAGAGATAAGAGAACAACACCATATTCAAGCCTCGTCAAGCTTCACTTGAATCAATCTTCGAATCAACAGCTGATTCAATTCCATCACCATCCTTCGGTGGAGGAGAAGCCACATTACTCTTAGCCTTAACAGATTCAAGCATACGTTTACTAATCTCTTTAGAATAAGCTTTAAGAATCTCGATCCCGTCGTCATCACCGAATACGGTGGCAGAAGCGATGGCGTAAGCTTCGTCTTCGATTGATTTCGCGACGGAGGAAGCTTCTTCGGATTCAAGAGATCCGAATCTCTTGGAGAGGATTGATTCGGTTGACAGTGTTTCGATCAGACGGTTAATCACGGCGTCGCGAGTTTTTTGAGTCGGTGGCCAGATTCTGAGGGAAATGGTTACCGGATTGGGATTCTTCTCCGTCTCCGTTGTTGGTAATGTGGTGGAGTTTTCGGTTTCTGAGATCGGCGGTGGAGAAGAGGTGGTGATCGACTCCGTTTCGGTTTCGGCCATTTTTTCTGAGTTTATTTGTTTGAAAGCTTTTTAGGGATTTTGAAATTTGTGGCAGTAATGTTGTGGTGGGTGGGTGATAACTGATAAGAGAGGTTTGGTACGGTGTCGTTTAAAGAATTGGGTGGTGCGTTACATTAAGCGTGATTTATTTTTAAAATGATCAGACCGATCGGTAACCAAAGTATATTCATGTGAAAAAAACCTTCGTAGTCACCCATTTTCAAAATTTTATGTTCAAAAAATCAAGACAAAACGTTTGAAAGATTGAATACATATTTAAATAGAGTTAGACACCTTGCCTTTGTCATACAGAGATGAAGAGCGTGGTTCATCATGTTGTACGATATTTGCAAGAAGAACTAGTATAAGATCTTAGTGATTTTAATTTGTTGTGGCAACCAAAACGTGACCTTGCTTTGTCATACCAAGATATAGAGCATTTTACGAGCAATGGCTCAAAGATTGGATGTAATATTAAGAAGTTCTTTGACTAGAGTGTGAAATGCAAACGATTATGAATCAAATTTAAATGTTGATGTATGAACACGGTATTGAGCACGGTTCAGGAATCAAATTCATATGTATTTGCTTTCCCCCAAGGTATTTTGATGCCTTATTTGATGGTCTTCAACCTTGCATTCGCCGTAATTTGTAAGGAAGATTAAAGGTTCTGTTCCTATCAAAAAAAGATTAAAGGTTCTAGCCTCACCTAGTTTGGTCTTGGACTTGAGCGTGACCCTGATGATATCATATTTTATTTTATTTTTGATATAGTTCTCTTATTTTTGTTCTGTTTCAAAACTGATTAGTAAAAGTCACATGGATAATCAGGAGTTTAGTATAAAGTTGTTTTCCAGAAATATCATTACCCAATATGCGGTTCTTCACTTTATTATCTGAGTCGTTAGTTACCAAAACCGGTTTCAAGTAAAATAGTTCTTCGATGTTGGTAAGAGTTTTCTGAAACTTTACCCTTTACTTTTAAAAATATAAAGTAATCATACAAAGTCAAAAATAATACACAATGTACCTCTTTTTCGCTACCGTAAAAAAAATATTATTAAAATGTCAAATTGAGGTTTCGCGGTGAAGAGTTCAACTCAATTTTTAAGAATTTAGAAAACCTAGTGTATATGATTGTAAAACATTTACGTTATATGTATAAATGTTATATTGCGTGTTATGTGTATTCAAGATCAACATGGAAGAACATGGAAGAATCACGGTGTTATGTGTCTTCAAAATCACTAAATTTATGATAATATAAGCCAAAACATGGAAGAATCACGGTGTTATGTACTCAAGATCACTGAATTTATGATAACATAAACCAGAACATGGGATGAACATGGAAGAATCACGGTGTTATGTGTACTCAAGATCGCTGAATTTATGATAGTATATGCTAGAAGATTTACGTTATTCTCTAATAGCTTCGAACTTTATGACATTAATAAACTAGTAGAATTTAATATGAATTGGTCAATAAAAATACATTATCTCTATAAAAATGAAATCTAGTTTACCAAACTTTTGAAAAGATTTAGTTTTATAAGGATAGGGAAAAAAAACAAATTTAGCTAAATTTTCTCAACCAATTTTCTATTAAATAGATTCTTTTCAGAATACAAATTTAAGAATTCTTAAATTTATTCCATAAAAATCTTTGTTTCTGTTGTAACATTTTTTATTTTTAGTGCTATAGATGTTTTTGTTTTTGTTTTCTTATTACGTCATATGATGGTGGTATTCAACTACATACAATCTGCAACAATTCCACGGTACAGTTCTCCCTGCAACACTCAGATTTTCTATGAATGGTTGTACATGTATGATATCCCTGCGATGGACAAACTCTCTCCGCAATAATCAGACCACTATGAACGGCTTTATCCACCAGGCAATGAGGCCATAAATATTTTTAACAGTTGCTTAGAATTGAAAATTTTCTTTTTTGGGTCTTGTTCAATCTCATTGGGCAAGACAAAACAAATTGTTGTGTTAAAAACATTGGGAAAATTCCCAAAAAAAAACCGAACTATTTAAAATCTGCCAGAAAACTACCTGAACTTTTTTCGTTGTCAGAAAAATACACAAACTAATTTTGAGTGAAAATAAAATACACGATCTATTTTTTTTTTCCAATTACCTCTCTTCACCGTAACGGACCGTTAACGACGTTAACCAAATCGTCAAACACTGTTAGTTTTATTTACAGAAAATTTCTGGAAAAAAACCTAACTTATTTAATATTTGCCAAAAAAATACATGAACTTTTTTGTTGTCATAAAAATACACAAACTAACTTAAATTGGAAATATAATACACGATCTATATTTATTTTTTCGATTTCCCTAACCAAATTGTCAAATATTGTTAATTTTATTTACAAAAATTCTTAAAAAAGCTTGACTATTAAAGCAATCCTCTAAAACCTTAAGATCTTGAGTAATATCAACCAAAATCATGTTATTGATGGGTATATTTTATCCTAAATTACTAAATTTTTTTAAAATATCTATCGTATATCTAGATTCGATGTAAGCAACAATAAATTAAAAAAAAAAATACTCCCTTTGTTAACGAAAGTTCTTCTTATTAATTTCTTCAGTTTATTATGGTTAATATCTGAAATGGATAGATGTGTTATATTAACACTAGGATTCAAAGAGGTTCAACATAGATTATGGGTTTATAAGGGGATAAAATCGGCTTTATCGCCACTCTTATTTACCACGTGTAAAGAAAATGAAAAAATATATTTTTATTTAGTTAACCTTTTGTAACCATTACGATAAAGTGAGTGAAATTGGAACACAAAACTACATCATGCTCTTTATTTCAACTTTAAACTAGTTTGTATATATTTCTGGCAGCGAAAAAAAGTTCGGGTATTATTTTGGCAAATATTAAATAAGTCGTGGTTTTTTCAGAAATTTTCTATAAATAAAATTGAAAATGTTAACCGATTTGGTTAACGCCGTTAACGGTCGTTACGGCGAAGGGAGGTAATCGGAAAAAAATAATAGATCGTGTTTTTTATTTTCAATCCAAATTAGTTTGTATATTTTTTTGACAACGAAAAAAGTTCAGGTAGTTTTCTGGCAGATTTTAAATAGTTCGGGTTTTTTTGGGAATATTTCCTAAAAACATTACTATTGGGCAAGACATATTGGGCCAATAAACAAGCCCATTGACAATTTGCATCATCATCTTCCTCGTTTACGAATTAGGTCTTCCTGTGATACCAAATTTAACATTTCCCGGTGAAAATTTCGAAGCTCAAAACTCTAATCAAAACATCGCGCCAACACAATTCAGCTTCATTTTTCAAAAAATCAAAACCTGTAAAGAATTCGGAAAAACCGCCAAAATCCAAACTTTATTCCAAAAAATCACAAAAATGTCTCTTCGCTTCTTCTCTTTTTCTCACCCTTCTCACTTCCATTCTCATCCACCTAATCTCGATCTCAATCCCTCTCTCTTGAATCCAATCAACCATGGCCGACGAAAAAGAGAACTGCGTGAGAATGACAAGAGCAGCAACAAAAAGAAAAGCTTCCATGGAAGCGGCAATAGACAAAGAACGAATCAACAAGAAGAGAGTCGTACTCGGAGAGCTTCCAAACTTGTCCAACATCAAGAAATCTCGAAAAGCCACTACAAAACAGAAGAAGAAATCAGTTTCGATTCCGACAATCGAAACCTTAAATTCAGACATTGACACAAGATCTGATGATCCACAAATGTGTGGTCCTTATGTTACATCAATCTTCGAGTATCTTCGTCAATTAGAGGTAAAGAAACAAAACCCATCTCTAGATTTCTAGATTTCACAATCTGAGTTAGTTTCTCGATTAACACAATTCAGGTAAAGTCAAGACCTTTGGTTGATTATATAGAGAAGATTCAGAAAGATGTAACTTCGAATATGAGAGGAGTTTTGGTTGATTGGTTAGTAGAAGTTGCTGAAGAATACAAACTTCTCTCAGACACTCTTTACCTCGCTGTTTCTTACATTGATAGATTCTTGTCTCTCAAGACTGTTAATAAACAAAGGCTTCAGCTTTTGGGAGTTACTTCAATGCTTATTGCTTCGTAAGCTTTTTCTTGTTTTGTTTGTTTGAATCTCTCTTTTTTTGTGTGGGTTTGTTTATTTGGATTTTGGTTTTGAAAAATTTGTAGAAAGTATGAAGAGATTACTCCTCCAAATGTGGATGACTTTTGTTATATCACAGACAATACTTACACGAAACAAGAGATTGTTAAGATGGAAGCTGATATACTTCTTGCGTTGCAATTTGAATTAGGAAACCCTACAAGCAACACGTTTCTAAGGTTTGATTCTGATTCTTTTGGTGCTCATTGAGTAATGTTTTTGTGTAGTTTATTGTCTCATTGCGTTTTGCTTTGTGCAGACGGTTTACAAGGGTTGCACAAGAAGATTTCGAAGTAAGCTCTTTTTGAATTGTGGTATTTGCAATTTATAGAGAGTATCAAATTTGCTAAGAATTTCTCTTATTTGTTTCAGATGTCACATTTACAGATGGAGTTTCTTTGTAGCTATCTTTCGGAGTTGAGCATGTTAGACTATCAATCTGTGAAGTTTCTTCCGTCTACTGTGGCTGCTTCAGCGGTGTTTCTCGCTAGGTTCATCATCCGTCCAAAACAACATCCCTGGGTAAAGCATTTTGCAAAGCGGTTCTTGTTCTAATTCTCTGTGTTCACTACTTTATATAAGAAGCTAAAGCTCTGGTGTTGAATGTAACAGAATGTGATGTTGGAAGAATACACAAGATACAAAGCGGGTGATTTGAAAGAATGTGTGGCTATGATACATGACTTGTATCTGAGTAGAAAATGTGGAGCTTTAGAAGCTATAAGAGAGAAATACAAGCAGCATAAGGTAACCCTAAATACTATTAAATGATAATTTGAAGAACAATGTTCTTGAGATTCACATGTTTCTTTTTCTATTTGGTTCAATACAGTTCAAGTGTGTAGCGACAATGCCTGTATCACCAGAGCTGCCTCTTACGGTTTTTGAAGATGTCAACATTTAGAGACAACTTTTGGTAATCGGCATAGATAGTATAAAACCAGGTAGCGGTTTCGTTGGTTTCTTTCCTTGGTGTTTTGGCTTGTACATGTCTTAGGACTACTAGTGTGATAAAGGATCTTAATATATGTTTAAAGATTTTGGTTACTTAATGATTTTTTTTGTTTGGGTTATAATTCAAGCGTTCAACACCAATGTTGAACCATGCATTTCCATAAATCTATCTAATGGGTTGATGCCTAAGCCAACCGATGCAACTATACGTAAAAGATTGAGATCTTGTGCACTACATATTCCATTCTTTGACATCCAAAGCTTTCCACTTATCTTCAGTTTTCTTCGTTTTGATAAAAACAACGCTCCATCTTTGTTTTACATTATCGTCATCCAGACATCCACACTAGAACTCGCCATCAGTCAAAGAAAAACTTCTCAAACCAATATTTTGCAGCTGTTCACTATTAGGTTCCACTAGGTTGTATATAGAAAAAGAAGATTGGTTTGAGAAGTCGCTTCTTGTCAAACCAATATTTTGCACCTGTTCACTATTAGGCATAGATAGTAACCGGCATCTGCCTATGCACTCATGAAATCCGTGAATCATATCAGCTTACTGGTTTAGGCGTTAAAAATCGGTGTTAATCGGCTAAATCGGCCGGTTTAGTGTTTATTATTTTTCTTTCAAATATGACATCTTTATAAGTAAAAAACATTTAAGTAAAAATATAATAAAAATACTTGATTACTAAAACTAAAAATTTAAGCCAAAGATTTCTATCGATAAATATAATAAAAGAATAGATATTAATTTAATAGGTGATAAATGCGAAGTTTCCACGCGACTCAAATACATCAAAACTTTGACTATTGAAATATTTTTGACTATTTATTGTGCATGGGAAAGATTTTGACTATTTAATGTGCAATCTCTTTTTTTGTTTCTTTTCTTTTTTTTGGTGCAATTAAATCTCACTTATTTACCTTAATCATGATTTCCTCTATAAATAAATCACCTTTCCTTCCTTTGTTTTTGTTTTCTTTTCTTTTCGTATTAAATTTTCTTGAACAAAAAAAAAAAGGTTTATATCTTTTTTACATAAAGAGATTTAGTGATTAGATTTTTCAGCTTCTTCTTCTTTCTTTAACCATGGATAACAAGTTTTATGTGAACACTAACGGCGAACGCAACATCTGGTCCACGGCGGCGGAGGAGAATATGACAACAGCGGCGTCATCGTCTCAGTCACAACCGCCGCAGATGCAGTCGTCTAAGTTTCATCAACCGGAGAACCACATCCATATAAATGATGGTTTCTCGAGTGGTGCTTTTGATTTGCAAACCCTAGAATCCTCTTTTCGTGGACTTTCTTTTGCAGATTCAAATGTTCATCAGAACGGTAATCCGATACTCCCCGCCCATCAATACAATCAGGTGTTTAACGGTGGAGGTGGTAGTTATGGTGATGGGTACTTATTTCCTCCAAGTGGTTCTTATCACCACTATGAATTAAAAGACTTGCAAAGGTTTAACCAGAATCAACAGAGATTGTCATATCAGAACGATTATGTTAATCAATCTTATAGGTATGATACTATTGGTGGTGGTAATGGGATGCTTAACAATAGTTTCTTGAATGGAGTTCCTTGTGCTTCAAGAAACAATGTTTCAGATTACTACACTAATATTTTTGGGTATGGAGTTAACAATTCTTGGAGGAGTAATGAAGGTTGTACCTATAATCAAGATCAGGCGGCCTCGTCGATGGAGAATGGGAGGGGCTCGTACTTTTCCATTGCTACAGACCGAGTATGGAGCAAGGAATTGGAGAAGACTATCTTTGTGGGTACTAAAGAGACGATTGATATGATTTTCGATGGTCTCATTGTCGGTATTTGTGAGTTGATGGTTGATCCTTTTGGTAATGATGTTGTTAAGCTGCTTATCGGAAAATGCAGCTCTGAACAGATCATTCTGATTGTTGATGTTGTCACTCGGCACATTTCTAAGTTTGTTAACATATGCTTTAATCCGATCGGGTACACACTTCTAATCATTATTCTTTAACTTTGAGATATGATTGTGCATTGTTTCCTTGGATCTTGATTTTCTATAATTCTTTCTTTTGGAGATATCAGAACTTTGGCAATACAAGTTCTGTTAACTAGTATTCATGAGCGTGCTAACAATCAAATCCCGCGCATTATGGATGCTATAAGCTCGGTAGCACTTCAATTGACAAGGAACACCAATGCCAAATATGTGATTCTAGCATGTTTCCGCATGTTTACTTCGTCGCAGTGTAGGGTAAGCATCTCATTCACATATTAATCTACTTCAGTTCTCAAAACCTATATAGAATATTTGTTTCTTGTCATGGAGTTGTTTGCTAGTTTTGTTTAAGCTTCAAGTCACTTTCTTATACCATATAGTTGATGAAAGAATCTACTATAGAACACCTCAAGTAGATTAATCAATTTGATGTTTGAGTTTGCTTGTTATCGGTTAATTTTGCAATGTTTGTTTTCTTAAGTTCCTAGAATCTGTATGTTTTAATTGAGCAGATCTGACCTCAATTATTTTCTATCACGTGGTATAAGTAAAATGTGCCATTATTGACCATGGATCACAAGTTTAATCTTCTTTCACAAGTATTCTTGAGAAATGACAATCTTTCTTCTGTTTTTACAGCGTCTTCTTGAAGTTGTCTCTCAACATTGTTACCAGATAGCGATTGATCAAAACGGATGCTGCTTGCTTCAGCAATGTTTTGACAAGGAACGTGTTCCGAATCATGAGATAAGGCAACGTTTGATTTCGGAAGTTATCGAACATGCGTTGAAACTCTGCTTGAACTGTCATGGGTAAACATGATATGAATGATATCTACACAACTCTACTTTCTCATATATGATCCACTTTATTTTTTACTCACAAGTATGTTCTCCTTCAGAAACTATGTGGTTCAATATGTCGTGGAGCTCGATAATCAACATGAAACAGATTTGCTCGTGAATAAGCTACTTAGGAACTATGCGCATCTAGCCCGCAACAAATATGGAAGTCATGTTGTGCAGAAGTTGTTGAAACTAAGGGGTATCGACTCTAAGCTGATTGTTGTTGACTTGCTTAGAGGGATTGATACACTTCTTCTTGACCCGTTTGGTAACTATGTCATTCAAACCGCATGGTTTGTGTCTAAGGTAATGTCTTACAGTTTTTTTTCATTACGGTGATCTGATTAGAGATTTTGCGAGATTATGAGAATCTTGTTTGGTGTGTGCAGGAAGATGTGCGCCAGATGTTGAGGTATTATATAGAGCGTAACATTCGATTGATGAGGTGCAACAAATTTGGGAACAAAATTCTGGAGAAACTCAATATCTAGAGAGAGCTGAATGGTAGAAAGAAGAATTTGTTTTTGATGTTGTTTAGTTGGTTTGTTATGATTGATTCATTGTGTTGTCATTGGTAATGATGATGGTTCTTATGTGTTTTCTTGTAACTTTCGTTGAATCTTAGGAAATTGTTAGACAAAACTAGACAATGTTCTCACCAAAACAGAATGTCTTTCTCTTGTAAGGTTTGTGTGTTGTGTTGTGTTTTTAGCTTTTTTTCTCTATGTAAATGATTGAATTGTTCAAAGTTTATTTTATTTTTTATTTTTTATTTTTTATTTTTTTTTGTCAAGGAATTCAAAGTTTATTCATTTTTTTTTTTTTTTNTTTTTTTTTTT
>Ga0041059_1001518_pt1 | contig 18321 bp, 13 predicted proteins | sample AraColnosormetaG_FD_56232 | JGI IMG/M metagenome (GOLD analysis project Ga0041059, IMG submission 56232) | Arabidopsis roots microbial communities from North Carolina, USA - Col MF nosort | ecosystem: Host-associated > Plants > Roots > Unclassified | place: USA: North Carolina | collected...
TTTTTTTTTTTTTTTTCAGTTCACATTCTCATTGTTTGTGCTTTGAATCGGTGAAAGATGATTCAAATGGATGGTGGAGATAGGCTGAGAGTGACTTTATTAGATCGTATGTCAACGGTTGAGAGTAGCCGGAGCTGTTTAACTCTTGAAGCTATTCTAATGGCTGATAAAAACAGAACCTCGCCGCAGATTCTCTCACCACCGCCGTCGAGGAGCCAATCTAACCGGTCACTTGTTGAAGTCATGCAAAGAGAGCACCGACACAGTAGAGATAAAACCGCTTGGAAAAGTCTCCGTGAAAAGCTCCGTCTTAAACGTAACGGTTCTGTTTGGATCTCGTCTAATTCTATCCCGAGTTTGGATACGCCTATTCCTAACCGGGATAACGTTAGCCACCAACTTGGTTTCCTCCTTTCTAACTCTGGAAATGTAACAGAGGAAGCTTCGTCGGTGGAGGGAAGGATTCGGTTAGGAGCTGTGTTGGCAGAGGAGAGAGCATTATCGGCTAGAGAAGAGGAAACGCCGGCGGAGAGGGAAGTGGAGCCGGCGAGGATGTCATTGATGGAGTTGTTGGAAGAGAATGAAGGGCAAATGAGTTTTGTAAGTGTCGACGGAGAGGCGGAGGAGGAGGTGGCGGCAGTGACGGCGGCGGAGATAAGTTGTTGTGTGTGTATGGTTAGAAGCAAAGGAGCTGCGTTTATTCCGTGTGGTCATACGTTTTGTAGGTTGTGTTCTAGAGAGCTTTGGGTTCAAAGAGGAAACTGTCCTCTCTGTAATACCACAATTTTAGAAGTTCTTGATCTTTTTTAGACTTTTCAGTTTAATTATCTTAATTTATCATAATCAGGTTGTTTCCTTTGTTGTTGTAATGTGTCGTTGAATATTTGATGAGTAATCCTTTTGTAGAAAATTAGTTTCCCTCTTAGCTCCATGGAATCCTAGTTTGTTTATGTTATTTGGAGTAAACACATAAATTAGATCAATCAAACTATTATCATTAATCAGCAACACACAATGTTCGAATGGTTGAAACTGTTGAGGTGACAAATCCGTTTGTGAATTGCACCGTTTTTATTTACCATTCATAAATTATAATTTATAGCGATAAGGACCGAACAAAATAATTTTTTCATCGCGGACCAAGTATAAACTATTTTTACTTAAGATTAAATTTATCATTGTCCGTTTCAAAATTAGAGTGATCTAATCTGCTAAATGGTAATGATTTAATCCGGTTCGCTCGCAACATGCATTCAAAACTTAAGTGGTTAGTACTTGTTGTATGATTTGAATGGAAAACTTGACCAAACCCATCTATATTGCGTATAAAATATGTCAAATCAAATTAAAATGAAAAAAAAGTTGGCATAGTAAAACAAAAGGTTGATGGTTGAACCATAAATTCTTAATTTAATTTGGCTTGTCACTGATGTGTTTGATTTGAACAAGAACAATAAGTGGTCGGGCTAGAGGTGAACAATCCTCCAACTACACTTATGGTTACGGCAAACACCTAACTGGTGGAAAGCGTCACTGGTTAACTAACTCTTACCTATCTTTTCAATTTGTACTTTGCTTTGGTTAATTTAGATAACCACCGGTGTTAAACCAAACCGATTAGCATCCGGTTGGCTAGCCCAAAACTAGGCCCATAACGAGAAGTCATGGGCTTGCTTTCATTAGTCAAGTTTTCATTTATCTTCTTACCATTTATTTTCCAAGAAAATAAAAAACAGAAAAAATTCGTGGAAACGCCATTAACGAGATCTAGCACAAACTCGTAGTGTGGTGTAGAAGAAGACAAAAGCAAGGAGCTTCATAATAAAACCCTAGAGATATTTGTTTCTCCAATTTCAAAAGACGAGACGTGAAGAAGACGATCGAAGATGAACATTTTCAGATTAGCTGGTGATATGACTCACCTAGCCAGTGTTCTTGTCTTGCTTCTCAAGATCCACACCATCAAATCCTGCGCTGGTATGTACATTTCCTCAATTCGTTTCTGAAATTTAGCTGAAATGCGATTAGATTAGGCTAATTCTCGATGTTTGTTCGATTTGCTTGACGTTGACATTTGGGGATTATGATTCTGTCAATTTGGGGATTTCCAATTGTTAGTTCGAATTTGGATCTAATTCGAGTTTAGGAGAGATTGATCGAAGAATAATCCAATTGGTGAAATTTGTATGAATAGATCTAACGAAATTGAAAATGTAGTTCGTTAGATCAGCTTGCTCGATTCTGTGTTTGAGAATTTTGCTTTTATGAGAATTTTGCAATTTTTTTGTTTGGTATATCTTTGCAGGTGTTTCATTGAAGACTCAAGAACTCTATGCCATTGTCTTTGCGACGCGTTATTTGGATATTTTCACGAGTTTTGTGTCTCTGTACAACACCTCTATGAAGTTGGTGTTTTTAGGAAGTTCTTTTTCGATTGTGTGGTACATGAAGTATCATAAGGCCGTCCACAGGACTTACGACAGAGAGCAAGATACGTTTCGTCATTGGTTCCTTGTGCTTCCTTGCTTTCTCTTAGCTCTTTTGATACATGAAAAGTTTACCTTTCTTGAGGTTTGTCTTCTCAAAAAGATTGCAATTTGTTTTCCATGGAGCCTGAACTCTTTTGTTTGACAAGCTGATTTATTTTTGTGCAATTGGTGTATGCTTTATGATGTCAGGTATTGTGGACGTCTTCATTGTACTTGGAGGCTGTTGCCATATTACCTCAGCTTGTCTTGTTGCAAAGGACTAGAAATATTGACAACTTGACCGGACAATATATATTTCTCCTTGGGTACGATCTTCTTTCCATAACTTCCCTTTACTTGAAATTTATCGTTGCGTCGTTCTCTTGACTGGATACATCATTGACTGTTCTCTTGCCAAACTCTATAATTTAGTTTCCCTCTGAGTTTCATACTTCGATTGCTATACCAATAATGCTCTCTTCTTGCAGGGGGTACCGTGGATTATACATCCTCAACTGGATCTACCGTTACTTCACTGAGCCGCACTTTGTTCACTGGATAAGTATGTTCCTCTCTCTCTCTCAACCTTCACTGAGCATCTGTTTATTTTCCTCCTAATTGGATTAGTTTTTGTCAACTATTGCAACTTATGACTAAAAATGTGATGTCAATTATGGCCCTTTTCCTTTCTCATAAAGTCTGACTAAATTTAGCATTTAGATTCAATAGATACATAAATCTTGTGTTGTCTTGATTATTATTCGTCAGCTGACATTTCAAAAATGTTTGATTACAATGATGCAGCATGGATCGCCGGGTTTGTTCAAACACTGCTCTATGCCGACTTCTTCTATTATTATTTCCTAAGGTAACAATTCCCTCACCTTTCCTTTTGTTCCTAACGCTATGAATTCTTCCTCGGACTGTAATTGTTTTCCCCCGTTATGATTGCAGCTGGAAGAACAACAAAAAGCTCCAATTACCAGCTTAATTTCTAAAGTTTCAATGCTCGGGAACCCTACGGATTCGATTTGGTGCCCGACAAAACATCTACCGGAATGTTACCAATTTACTCTGTTGGTGGTTATTAGAGGAGAACGAGCATAGATGTGTAAACTCCAGCAATCTAACTTATTACACTTTCTTTAGACTTTCTCGTCTCTCATCTTTTTTTTGGTCGACTTAGTGTTACTAAATATTTCGACGCGACAGTAATATATTCACCACAATTCACAACGAGATGTGAACTATTTTAAAATTGGGGAAAATGGGACTAAAAATGATAATATTGACGAAATGTCGATCTCCACTTTTATTACATAAGTAATCTTCTATAGATATTGTATAGCTTAAGCTTCTAAAATCTTATCTACCACTCATCATTAAGGGATTTCGGTTAGGCAGCAATCTAGAGAAGTTTTAGGAGCAAAAAACCTGAATTTTAACATTTGTTACTAGTAACAACAAAAATCTTGTCAATCTTGTACGATTAATCTTAACGTTTACATCAATCTTTCGTTGCACTAGTTCTTACCAAAAGTCGATCAAATTAATCAAGATAATTCTCATATTATTGTAGAAGAGACTAATGGATCACAACATCCTGAAAAAGAAAGTGATAATATTTGATAAAAAAAATTGATGATGGCCGATGAGCATGGGGATAATAAGAATGGCGTGTAGGAGATGTATAGAGAATTTGATGTGACTCTAATCTCTTTGTCTCCTCCATATCTTTCATGCTTTCTACTTTTTTTAACTATTAAACCAGTGCAACACTATAGTACCTTACAACAAAAATTAAATCAAAGATGGACTATATGAGAATCTTTAGTGTTTTTGTAGTAACGTTATGGATCATAAGGGTTGATGCTAGGGTTTTCGGAGGACGAGGAATCGAAAAATTTGTAACTTTCGGTCAGAATTATATTGTTACGTGGGGACAAAGTCATGTTTCTACACTCCATTCTGGCGAAGAAGTTGATCTTTACATGGATCAATCTTCAGGTTCGTAACTCTTTATTTTTCTTACATAAAAACAAAAAGACAAAATTTGTATAATCCTTAATTAGAGTTTGGCTTCTACATGAAACAGGTGGTGGGTTCGAATCCAAGGACGCCTACGGATCAGGTCTCTTTGAAATGAGAATCAAAGTGCCTTCAGGAAATACTGGCGGCATCGTCACCGCTTTTTACGTTTGTATTCTTGATTATATACATTTATACCTAGACTAATTCAAAACTCATATTGATAAGTTGTCTATATATGTAATTAATAACAGTTGACGTCGAAAGGAGGTGGTCACGACGAGATTGACTTCGAGTTTCTAGGGAACAACAACGGAAAACCGGTAACGTTACAGACAAATCTGTTTCTAAATGGAGAAGGAAACAGAGAAGAGAGGTTTTTGCTTTGGTTCAATCCAACCAAACACTACCACACTTATGGGCTTCTTTGGAACCCTTACCAAATTGTGTACGTTAATCACACTCCTTCTTCTTATTTTTTATCTTCTCTATTCATTTCATGACGACAAATAGCGATAGTGTGTATGTAATATGCATGCAAGAATTAGATATTTTGAAACAAACTAGAATTCCAAAACATTTCACAATTTGATATGGGTGACGTACATTTTAGTCATCATTTTAGGAAATTTTTAGATATATTTATATATATTCAACTAAAAAAGCATCTAATTTGAAATGGAGAAAATATTTGATTTTAAGTATATCATAATCAAGGGAGGTAAATGATGATGATGATGATTGATAGGTTTTACGTGGACAACATCCCAATAAGAGTATACAAAAACGAAAACGGCGTAAGTTATCCATCAAAGCCTATGCAAGTCGAGGCTAGTCTCTGGAACGGTGACGATTGGGCGACTGATGGTGGTCGGACTAAGGTTAACTGGTCATACTCTCCTTTCATTGCACATTTCCGAGACTTCGCCTTATCCGGCTGCAACATAGATGGTCGGAGTAATAATGTCGGCGCTTGTGAATCCTCCAACTACTGGTGGAATGCAGGCAACTATCAAAGATTAAGCGGAAACGAACAGAAACTTTATGAACATGTGAGGAGCAAGTACATGAACTATGACTATTGTACTGATCGCTCTAAGTACCAAACTCCTCCTAGAGAATGTTATTGAAGTAACATATATACGTTAATTATCATATACGTATAGGGGATTTTTAAATCTACTTTTTCTAATTAAGAAACAAAAAAATTACTGCTTACGAGTTACAAGAGAAGAGAGTTAAGTTATAGTGAAAATATAATTGTGTATGCTCAAAATGTTTTTATATGATTGCAGAAGATAAATAAGATATGTTTCTTAACTAGTTAATTTTTCGGTTCTCGTTTAAGTGCCTTACCCGGACGGTAGGTTCCAGTTTGCCAAATCAAATTGGTTTTTGAAGAAGTTAGCTCTAAGAATTAAAACATCATGGTACAGACAAAACATTTCTGCATGTTACATCGGACTCTCCTGTGTCCGAAACGCATCAAATTTCTGCAATCCATTTCTAAACTCAAGCGGCACATCACTCAGATCCACGCTTTTGTAATCAGTACTGGTAATTTACTTAATGGAAGCTCTATTAGTCGAGATCTCATCGCTTCATGTGGACGAATCGGTGAGATCTCTTATGCACGTAAGGTGTTCGACGAATTGCCGCAGAGGGGTGTTTCTGTTTATAATTCCATGATTGTGGTTTATTCTCGTGGAAAAAATCCAGATGAGGTTTTGCGACTTTATGATCAGATGATAGCTGAAAAAATTCAACCAGATAGCTCAACGTTCACTATGACGATCAAAGCGTGCTTAAGTGGTTTGGTTTTAGAGAAAGGAGAGGCTGTGTGGTGTAAAGCAGTGGACTTTGGGTATAAAAATGATGTCTTTGTTTGTTCATCTGTCTTGAATCTGTATATGAAGTGTGGGAAAATGGATGAAGCAGAGGTTTTGTTTGGAAAGATGGCGAAAAGAGATGTTATTTGCTGGACAACAATGGTGACAGGGTTTGCACAGGCTGGTAAGTCGTTGAAGGCTGTTGAGTTTTACAGAGAAATGCAGAATGAAGGGTTTGGTAGGGATAGGGTTGTGATGTTGGGTCTCTTACAAGCTTCTGGTGATCTCGGGGATACGAAAATGGGCCGTTCGGTTCACGGGTATTTGTATAGAACAGGTCTTCCTATGAATGTAGTGGTTGAAACCAGCCTGGTTGATATGTATGCAAAAGTTGGGTTTATAGAGGTTGCTTCTAGGGTGTTTAGTAGGATGATGTTTAAAACCGCAGTTTCGTGGGGGTCGTTGATCTCTGGATTTGCTCAAAATGGATTAGCTAATAAAGCATTTGAAGCTGTTGTGGAAATGCAGAGCCTTGGGTTTCAACCGGATTTAGTGACGCTTGTTGGAGTACTTGTGGCGTGTTCGCAAGTCGGGTCATTAAAGACTGGTAGATTAGTACATTGTTATATTTTGAAAAGGCACGTTCTTGATCGAGTAACCGCAACTGCTTTGATGGACATGTACTCAAAATGTGGCGCTCTTTCAAGTTCAAGAGAAATCTTTGAACATGTAGGAAGGAAAGACTTGGTTTGTTGGAACACAATGATATCTTGTTATGGAATTCATGGAAACGGTCAAGAAGTTGTATCGTTGTTTCTCAAAATGACGGAATCAAACATAGAACCCGACCACGCCACGTTTGCATCACTTCTCTCTGCTCTTAGCCACTCGGGTCTCGTAGAACAAGGCCAACATTGGTTCAGCGTCATGATAAACAAATATAAGATCCAACCGAGTGAAAAGCATTACGTTTGTTTGATTGATCTTCTTGCACGTGCAGGGAGAGTCGAAGAAGCTCTTGATATGATAAACTCTGAGAAACTTGACAATGCTTTACCAATATGGGTTGCTCTTCTTTCAGGATGCATTAATCACAGGAATCTATCAGTCGGGGACATTGCGGCTAATAAGATTCTCCAGTTGAATCCGGATAGTATTGGGATCCAAACACTGGTTTCTAACTTCTTTGCAACTGCCAATAAGTGGAAAGAAGTGGCCAAAGTGAGGAAGTTGATGAGAAATGGGGCCATGGAGAAGGTACCAGGCTACAGCGCGATCGAAGTAAATGGGGAGCTTCGAACTTTTCTCATGGAAGATCTGAGTCACCATGAACATTATCACATGTTGCAAGTGTTGAGGAACTTGAAAACTGAGATAAGAGATGTATGTTCCGGAGTCGAATAGTTCTGTCTCTATGAGCATCCATTCTTATTTCAGTATGTATATATACATCCATTTCTGACTCATGTGGCCCTATTTTGGAGTGAGGTTTTAGTCAAAAACTCTAACAATACATTCCACGCGTTGAACAAGAAAACCAAACCGGGTCAATTTCAATTTTAGTGAGAAGAAAATACCAAGAGGTTCTTGGTCCCTTTGAGAAAAGCAGAGTACCAAAGTGCAAATTCAAGTTAATTGACAAATGTGAAAGAGACTTAAGAATTGAGACTTATTAAAGAGACTAAGAGAGTGATAAACCCCTTAAATAATGTATTGAGAAACCCTTACCTTTGTGGCTTTGTGACACTGGTTTGTATGGTTGTGGCGGACAAATTCGTTTGCGGATTGAACCATTTTATATATTATAGTCCGTAAGAGTATGGATTGAGACAAATAGAAGAAATCCGTCGTGGACCAATTTATATAAAATAAACTTGATTTGGGGTGGATTGTTGTATGTCCCAAAAATAGAGTAACGCTCCAAAACTAAATAACACCAAAAGAATTAAGAATGCACACGATCTCTTAGTTGTCTTTAGTCTTAACTAACCATATCACTTGACTACAAAAAATAAAAAGACACACTCACGTTGAGAAACTGATGAAGCTGAACGATCTGTCTTCTTTGATTTGATCTTTCTTATTTTTTCGTGAACAATCTCTAAAATATTCCCATTAAGGCATTAACCATGTGAAAACACTTGTACGTGTGGACTATATAGTTCACGTGTGTATGAGTACGGGAGCATTGAATAATTATCGCTACGGCAACCACAAATAAATTGATGTGAACAACGCTGAATACTTTCCATTTTTCAACTTTGTCTAGTAAAAAATTACTAAAATAATGTTCCAATTATGGTTTTTAGTGAACATCTTATTGTCATTGGTGATTCGATAATAGATGCTACGAGACATGTTATTTGTTCTTGGAAGAAAGAGGTACGTAAATTCTCAAAAGGGTCTTTCAGTGTAAAGAGGCAGCTTTGACTTTGCTAACACAAAAAGTCTCCATATGATTATTTTCTTTTTCTTTTCAGAAGTTAATATTCTCAATTTCTCATAAACATTTTCAATTCTTTCTTTTGTTATTGGTTGAATAATTTTGTTGAGTTTTATAAATGATGTTTTAATGTGAAAACCAAGAAACAATTGATCATTTAATTAGTTTCTTGATTAGTGTGCTAAAACCTTAAACATCAACTAAGATCAAAAAGAGATTAGGTAGTTGTGGTCAACCACCTTTGATGATAACTTTCTCATTTCTAGTTTTCTAACTATTTTGTTCATACTGCCTTTTTTTTTTCCTTGTACTCGTAGAACACTTTTTATTTACTTACTATCACTTTGTAGTACTCTTCACAAAACACTTTTAAGTTTTCTCTAAAAAAAACTATGAGTGTAAATAATAAAAGTATACGTACTAGCGTTAAATGGCGATATTTGTAAAAATAGTTATTGTACTATTTGTATCACAAAAATTGCAAGTAGTTGATTCAAATGGTAACCTATCTATAGACGAATTGGTACCAATCGTCACCAAAAGAAATTTCAGTTATTACTACTCATTAATCCGCTAAAATCCAAGATCAATAATTCACTAAATTCTGCTATAACATTGTAACATTGTTGCTATCAATAATCAAATTATTCTATTAGCATATAATTATTAGATCCACAAAACTTATCTACTAGAGCAGAAGATTCCACCAAAAGTTGCTTCCGACCCACATATCCAATTCTTTAGGACAAAAATATTTATTACAATCTTTTAAGAGGAAAACAATGTAACATGGACACCAAAATAAAGCCGCCTTTAACGGTGACGGTAACGGTAACGGCGTTTGAGTGCTCTTGACAATACATGAAAATTTAGTAATAGAGTTAAGAAATGAAATTAATAGAGTTTGGAGTGAGACAAAGAGAGAAGAGAAGATTAGAGAGAGGAGAGGAAGGGTCAAAGAATACATAGCATCACCACTAGTCAACGCTTTTATAAAACTTCTTCTTCGTCTCCTCTCCTTCTCACATCTCTCTCTGTCTTTCTCTCTCAAACCTAACAAAAGCTTCAGACTTCAATTCTTTAGCTACCTCTCTCCCATGGCAGTAAGTGTTTTCTTTCCTTCTTTCCTTCTCCTCTTCTTCTTATTTAGGTCTAGAGCTTTCTCTCAGATTATAGTTTTTGTTTCGATTCCGTCAATCTCTGACCCTTTTTTTGGAGGATTTGTAGAAAGTTGAGTCTTAATCTATTTGCATTTATGGTTCTTCCTATTGAGATAACATTTCTATGGATTGCGATGTCTATTAGTATTCAACTTTATGATTCTGATTTGCTTTAGATAAGAAAAGGGTTTTATGAAAGTTACTATTTTTATGGTAAAGTTTCTATTTTTGCTTAGCAAAGATTTCAACTTTATCATTGTACTTGGTCGAAATCGATAAACCCAATTTGTATTTGTTCTGTTTTGGATTCTTAAGTGAATTTGCTATCTTGTTTCTGTGATGATTGTTCTTTAGGATGTTATGTTATTGAATGTTTTGTGGAAGGACATTGTTGTTGAATTGTTTGTTGCAACAGCGTTCGAATGTACCAAAATTTGGAAACTGGGAAGCTGAGGAGAATGTTCCTTACACAGCTTACTTTGACAAAGCTCGTAAGACTCGAGCACCCGGTAGCAAGATCATGAACCCGAATGACCCGGAGTATAACTCTGACTCTCAATCACAAGCTCCTCCTCATCCTCCTTCTTCCAGAACCAAACCTGAGCAAGTTGACACGGTTAGAAGATCACGTGAGCATATGAGAAGCCGAGAAGAGAGCGAGTTGAAACAGTTTGGTGATGCTGGTGGTTCATCAAATGAAGCTGCTAACAAAAGACAAGGAAGAGCTTCTCAGAACAATAGTTATGACAACAAGTCACCTTTGCATAAGAATTCTTATGATGGTACTGGAAAATCTAGGCCTAAACCTACCAACCTTAGAGCTGATGAAAGTGTAAGAATCTCACTTTTAACCTCTAAAGTGAGAATATCTCTGTTTGTTGCTTATGTGTTGTCATCTGTTTATATATAGCCTGAAAAAGTCACAGTGGTGCCTAAATTCGGTGACTGGGACGAGAACAACCCGTCATCAGCTGACGGATACACGCATATCTTCAATAAAGTCCGTGAAGAGAGAAGTTCTGGAGCAAATGTGAGTGGATCTTCAAGAACGCCGACTCATCAAAGCTCCCGTAACCCGAACAACACTTCCTCAGTAAGACATTCTTTAAAACTCATTTTCAAGTATAATCATTAGTGAATACGTATTCAAATAGTGAGTGTGTGTTGAACATTGGTTTGTCTTGTGCAATTTGACAGTGTTGCTGCTTTGGCTTTGGAGGAAAATGAAAGGGACCGGAAGATTGTATATAGTTATCGAGAAATCAGTGTGTAATCTTGATGATTAGACATTCGTGCTTCTTTAGATGAAATAAGGCATAAGTCTCACTTGCATAAGATTTTTATAGTATAATTTTTGTATGTATATTTTGCAATTCTTCCTTAATACTTTTGGTGTTTTCATAAGACACATTCCAGTTTCGGATCTGCTTGCAGATGCATTATATCTTGCTTGGTACGGCCTGAGTGATTTGGTAACTGATTTGATATGAATCAGAGATATTTGGGTACCTCCAAGTTTGTTGTTTCTAATGTTCAAAGCCTTAACTCTGCACCACTATAAAGAAAGACCCATAACTTTTTATATAAAATCAAGATTAAGATCTTTGGAGGATGATGACTCGTATGGTCCATATGATATGGACATCAAAGAAGAACGAATTGACACTTGTTTCCTATATGGCTTTGTACAGTGTAATCAGGTTTGATTCTCCAGCTTTATGTACTTACTATTTCAGCATTCTCTATGCCCAATAATTAGACTTAAATGCAATCTTTTTAAACCCGACCTGGATGGTGAACTAGACTACTTTTTAGGTCACGGGGTCAATGGATCAACCGGATTCGACCACGGATCAATTGATTAAAATTTATTTAATATTATAGAAATTATTAGTTTGTATAAATATAAATATAAAAATAATTATACCATGGTCTAACAATAATAATAAAGTAATTAAATATTTAAATCTAACTAAAAGTCTAAAATAGTAACATATACTAAAATAGTAGGAGTAATGACGAAAATAAAATAATAAAACATCGCGAATTCAAAACAACTAATCTCGGTTGTCTCTATCACCATTCCATTCGTTTTTTTAGGCGGTATTGTGAGATTTTTGTCAAAATCTAAAATATCTTCTAAGTCTTAAGAATTAAAAAAAAAAATCTAAAAATAACCGAATAAAGTCTAAACTCTTATATTTTATTCCAGAATCAAATGAATTTTTAAACCACCATTCTTCAAGCTTTGGTTGATACTTGGTTAGCTTGAAAAACGGTTTAGTGATTTGGAACATGCGAAGAAAGCTTATGATTCTAGTTTGAAACATTAATCTCGTTGCATACCACTCAGAATCTCGCTTGATGATTTTGAAGAGAAGGTGAATGGGCTGAATCCTAATTCATATTTGATATGATCCTAATATGATTGTAATGACTACCTGGTTTTGTTACAATATACGAAAGACCCATTAGATAAGTATATAGTAGATGTAGAAAACATAATAAGATTGAATTTTTGGAGGTTTGATTCGAAACCAAATGAGCCATTTAATATGTTGGACATATGTGTCCAATGATTTGATTAGTTCAGCTAGAGTATTACATGGATTGGACAGTGAGTTTGTTCCACTTTCTCCGATGTATTTGTGGCGCAGTGTTCGTCGAGAATTAACTACATTAAATGACTGCAAAGCTAAGAATGAAAAGTTGTTGGAAGATAAGAATGCAAAACTATGGAAGCTATGAATGGTGTACATTGTTGCTTTGGACAAAACATAGTTAACGGATTGATGTATGCAAAACTACATGGGGGTACCAGCATTCTACTCGAGATGCGGAATTGTATAAAATTACTATTGACTTTACAATAACCTATGAGGCAAAGGTGGTAATTTGCAAAAATGGTAACAAATTGAAATTTGGTAATGGTGGATACATTGATGTCAATCTTGAAATAAAGCTAACTCTAGTTGGTCAAAAAAATAAACGTAAGGCAAAATTGTGTTGTTATAGAATATTTCTTAATCGGTAATCAAAACTTGTGAGGTTGTAATATTTTGCAGGAGATGAGAGGAAAAAAATGGCTAATTAGATTTTGATTATCTTTTGGATTCTTAGTACTCAAAACTTTTTCCTTAGTAATAATGGCGAACACATTTTGCACTTTGTAATTTGAGACTAATCTCATAAAATCATTACGGTTCATGCTAATTATACACATAGAAAGAGTAAAGCAATGCTATTATGATGCATCGAAACGGGTATACAACCAAAAAACAAAAAGAATGGCAAAAAATATACAAACAAATAAATATAGGATTAAGACAATTACAATAAAAACAAATACATAAGTTAAAAAGAAAGTCATACTTAAGTCTCAACGTAATATTTTTGAAAATTCTTTAATTTGAGTTTAAAAAAATGATAAAACAAATTTTCTTTTAAAAAAAAATCCGGCTCATCAAGTGAGAATTGCAAACATCAAGAATCTCATATATATGTGCCATTGTATCATATCAAATGTCTCTCTATATCAACATCTTACATCTTAGTCTACACACATATATATTGAGTTATTGATCAAAATTCCTTGATAAAAGTCGTAGATTCTTGTGGATGTAAATTAAATATTTCAATTTGAAAAAGATTATCTACTATGGTGAGAAACAATTTCCAAAACACTTCATTGTCCCTCATATATCCCTATATAGATTAATTTTTGCAGGATCCTCAATTTGCCATACATACTACATTATTATAAAATCTAAACATATATGAAAAATATTATTATAGTAATGGCACAAAAATGAAAGTAATAATGAGCATTATTATTTCTTTTGTCTAGTTTCTATCTCCAATTGTGTTCGAGATTGAAACACAAACACACAATTGTTTTGTCGACGATCAGGATTTCATCCAAAATTTTTCACTTTCACAGTATGAGTTTGAAACACAATTGTTTTGTCTCTTAAGTTAAAAACCTTTGAATTTAGCTTCCCGCGATTTATTAGTGGGCTGTGAAGGCCCAAAAGAAGCCCATAAAATGAGTCGGCCGGATACGATGTATACATGATCGTCATCGACTGAAACCTAAAAAGCCCTCCTAGACGACGATAATAATGTTGATCGGAGGATTTGAGGATAAGGACGCAGCTGATATTATAATTCCGGCCTCTGAGAAACTACTGGAGAAAATGCGGTGTATGTAATTCCTTCTTTCAATCTTCCAAAATTATTAGAATTGTGATTTGTTCGCAGAGTCTTTGATTAATTTTTTGCATCTGCTGCTAATTAGGTTTTCGATCTAAAGGGTTATACGCTTGGACTACAAGCTAGAACCTGTAATAAATGGTCTCCTTGTCCTGTCTTAGTCTTACTCTATGCTACTCTGGGCCTTCATCGTTACAATTTGCTTCAGGTCAGAAAATATATATGATTCATGTTCAATTGACAATAATGAATCACACATATTTTGACATTCAGTTTTCGTTTCTTCAGGGTACAAAGTTTCAGCTCAATCGCGTAAAGAAGTACGTTTTCTCAACGGGTGCTGCTGCCTCTTACTACATAACTTTGGATGCAATGGAACCAGCTGCTGACTCCTCCTCTTCGCTTCAAACCTTTCAGACTGAAGTAACAGAAGATAGTTTTGGCAAATTTATTCTGACGTGCAATATTGCAAGAATTCGAGGTAAAAAGCTCATTTTATTCTTCTTATTATACTCCCTTTGTTTCAAAATATAAGAACAAATATAAGTTGAGATATGGTCACAAATGATAAAATGCATTTAACTTTGCATGGAAACTTGCAAAACATGTTATAATATGAAACAACGTAGTAATCATCTCAACTTATTCAATCTCTCTGTACAGGGGAACCAAGCAATGTCTATACCGGGTTGAATATAGGTTGTCGCTTGCCGGAGTGTCCGCCAGAGAATCCTTTTGAAATATATTATCTGGTAAGATTATTATTATTATAGGCCCATGGCATAGCTCGATTTTTACAAAAAGTAAAAGAGTGATATATGTGTTTTGCTGCTTTTGGTCAGATGAAGGATTCGGAGCTCCAAGAAAATAATGACTGGATTCGTCTATATTTGGAACTTGCTGTTGCCACCACTGATAGGAACAGGGAAGCTAGTGATTTTGGTCTCTCCAACTTGGAGATTGTCAACGTGGCCGTTGATGCGGAGGGACTCCTCAATGCCAAAAATGCAATTTTCTACATTAGGTACAAGGACTTGTACGAGGCTCGGCTTGGTAATGCTGTTTTTGATCGCATTGCTATCGTTAGAAGAATCTTCGATGAGGATACGGGACGCTTCACTCTCGTGGGTCAGAATCAGAGTTCAGATATTATAAATTAACTATTTATTAATGTTAGACTTTAAGTTATTTGTATAATATTGAGTGTAGATTTGGTTTGTAACAGTATTTTGCTTGAATAACTTATCATAACATTATGTTTGCCTAAATAGAGGAAGAACGAGAGTTTTTCTTACTCTTGCTTTCAGTTGTTTCCTTTTCATTTCCCTCTTGCTAATTAACCTGTGGTACGCATAGTGAAATGATAGTATTATATTAGGACTTAGGAGTACAATGTTGCCTTTTGTCATGGACTCATAGGAAAAGGTCAATCACATTTCTTACATCATTTTATCTGTTAGACAAATTCAAGTTCATGGTCCTTGTGTGTCCATATCCCTTTAAGGGCTAAGGCTATAACACACTGCCATAATTCTCACTCTTCTTCTTTTTACTGCAACTAAGAAAGAAATGAAAGAGGTTATGTTGTGTCTCTATAATGTCTCGTCGTTTAGAAATGGAGGTCATAATAAAAAAAAGTATTAATATAAAGATAATATTATTTAAATACTACAATAGAAGATGAAAAAAAATCTGAATTAGTAGATACATATGAAGTTGTAAACAGAATTTATTGGGATCAAAACCTAATTTTCACCAAATTATTTACGAAATTCAATCAAATTTACACTATAAATAGTTATATATTAATTTTATAGAAGTCTCATGACACCCCTAAATTTCGTAAATAAGCTTTGTTTGCTTTTTTGATGGATTATTTACTTAGTAATTTGGTTACATATAGTCGCAAATAAAGGTTTGACTTTGCTCCACCGTTATCTATTAATACGATCAACTAGTTTTATCATGTGTTTGGGTATGATTGTTACGAGATTAAGACAAAAAAATATGACTTTACGTATACATACATCAAGAGTTAATGTTAAAGCATTTTTAAGTCATGAAATCAGCTACATTGTTCATGATTTCTTGTGTTATCATGTTATTTGTTTTGGGTCATTTTCAAGGGAATAAATTTAATCAGCTTGTGTTTAATTAATTTTAAACTGTTAACTGGTTACTTGTCGAAAGCTGAAAAATTAATTGCAAAAATATTACACTTGAATCGAAGCAAAAAGGAAAGAGATTTCTATCAAAAAGCAAGAAAGAGGTCTATAGCTAGAGAATAGTAAATGTCTCATTCACTAAAGGGGTGAAGTGGAGAAGACTTCACTACTTGGTTTTCTGTATGTACAACAGAGCTAATAATCATACACACGCTTTGATCAGAGCTATGGTTCAAGCTTCATCTGTAGCGTTGGCTCAGAACCTGAAACATAAAGGTAAGCGACTTAACGACATAAGAGATGTTCTAAACTTTCGATGGACGACTTTGATTCTAACTTTTCTTACAGTTGTTGTTGCTCTGTTGCTGGATTCCAACCCCATTTGAACAATGCTTTGCAGGTCATTATTAGAAAACAGGTCTGTTTTCGAAGGTGTTTAATACTCTCTCAGCAAGACTGTGGCTATCGGTTGCTTGACCCTTTCTAGCTCTAACATGAATATAAAATCTTTTGATCTGATCTGATTCTGTGAGATATAGACCTAAAGCTTGCACCTATTCTCTAGCTTGTACTGTTTTTCATTGTATTTCTTATGTGCCACAAACTCATTTTACAATTCATACATTTTTTGTACTTGTCCATCTCTCATCTAAAAGATGTCTTTGTAAGAGACTTTGATTGATCACGAGATAAAGAACCTGAAAGATCTATACAAGCTAAGACTATGGTCCCTTTATTTTTCCTTAGACAAAAGCCAAGACCAATACAAGCTAAGACTATGGTCCCTTTATTTTTCCTTTCATTGTTCTGTTTCCTAGATTCTTCAGATATGTCACTACTTCTACAATCCATTCTATATTGAACTTCTGAATCCCTTAAGTGATTGCAGCCAATATATCTATTTGTGGTACATATCAGAAAAACAAATAGATTTCTTTGTTACTATGTTTTGTCATTAAACATCTTAGCAAAAATCTTCTTCAAATTTATGATAATAGAGTAATCTTGTTCAAAGAAAAGAATGAGTAAATGAAAGACATTACATTAGGAATTGTAAATTGAGTCTTAATCATCTTGTTATCTCCTCATGCATGTTGCTCATTGATTCGTTTCAAGTAAGACTAGTCTCGACATGTTTTCATCATATCGAAGCTTCTCCATATTCGCTTTCTTCTTCCCTTTCCCCTCCTTCAGGTTGCTTGATTTGCACTAAACTTGGAACATAAGAGCATAGATCTGGCTTACAGCTTTGGTCTCCAAAATCCCCAACGAGATCCAATCCCCTCAAGTATCCAGCCTCTCCAATGACAATAACTCTCTGGCGGTTACGTTCATCAAAACCAAAGGCGACTTTCTTCTCCTCGTCAATGAAGAAACTTCCACTTATAAAAGGAACATAACTATTAAAACCAGCTGTTTCCACTCTCAAGAACTTGCTCCACAACACCTCTTCTGTCTCAATCTTAGTTGTAATCCACAAGTCAAGCTCATATGGATTTGATTCATCGTGCTGAAGTAAAACCGCAAGCTTCTCTTCTCAAACACAAGACAAAGTCGTATAGTCATGATGCCCACCACTAAACGGCAGAGGCAGAAGAGGACCAAATCTCTCACTTGTAAAATCAAAACAGATTAAGCGATTAGCTAAGACTTCATCTACATCTACGTTCCTTTCTGCAGCACACCAGTAAGTGTTTCCCTTAAAAGGAACGCCAGTGTTACAAAACGCTATACGCCAATGTGGAGTGACATCAAGAGTAGTCCATAAATCAGAGTCAAAATCGTAGACTTCATACCAAAAGAATTGCTTCTCGGGTGCATTGTAGTAATAATCTATAAACCTCAACAACTTGTAGCTACGACAAGAATCCGTATTCACGTATCCAAGAGCGTAAGAGAACCTATCCATTCCGTATGGACGATGGGAATATCTTGGTTCGATCCACCTTGTTTGCTCCAAATACGGATTACAAACCACAAACCTAGAATCATCTTTTAAAATGCATAGCAGTAAGC
>Ga0041059_1001519_pt1 | contig 18308 bp, 22 predicted proteins | sample AraColnosormetaG_FD_56232 | JGI IMG/M metagenome (GOLD analysis project Ga0041059, IMG submission 56232) | Arabidopsis roots microbial communities from North Carolina, USA - Col MF nosort | ecosystem: Host-associated > Plants > Roots > Unclassified | place: USA: North Carolina | collected...
TCTTTTTTTTTTTTTCTGATTTAATCATCATACAATTTTGTACCCAATAAGCTAAAGAGGGAAATGGTACCAACCAAAAGCAAGAACATACTCAGAATTGTTCTGTTTCTCTCCATCAAAACGGAAGAGACCAAATCGCACTTGTAGTTAAAAAAAAAAAACTCTACATTGTTTTCATATGGATTTACTACTTTAGCCGGTAAGTTCAAAGTGACTGCACTCTTAGCTGTACCCAAACTGTCTATCATATTGCTCGTAATAGAAAAAAAAATCACAAAGAATACCTTTGCGTGAGAAATAGAGAGAGCAATAAGAATTGACCGTTTTAAACCCCTTTTTTTTTTACCTCTTACTGGGAGAAGAAAATGAAGAAGAAGGAATGGTCATTTGCTGTAACCATTAAAAAGAGAAAAAAAGGTTGGTTAAAGTTTGTTGTTTGCGTGAAATCCAATATCCAAGATAAAGAGAGAGTTGGAATGTGAGAAAATTAGAGAAGTAATGTGACCTGAACGAAGAAATTTATATGTACTGGAGAAGCATATTAGCAGATGTGTTCCTCAATCTACAACTTTGTCCTAAGTGAACATCCCCAAAACTGTATCTGCAATATTAGGTTTCACAATACAATTACAGCAACCAAATCAGTAAAATACAGATTTCAGAATCATAGATAAGAATAAGATTAAAAAACATTGGATGGGAAGAGGAGAGTGATACCTGTATTCACAGTATTCTTGCCAAGCACAACAGGCTTTCCCGTAATCCCAGTAGCAATCCGCATCTCTAAGTGGCCCGCGCTTGGCTGTGACACGGTATTCATATTTACACCAAAAGCAATAAGAAGTGGTACAAGAGCCAATAAGTTTCTTTTTTACCTTTGGTGACAAATTTGGACTTTGCACCAGGCTGAATGTCATGCCACATCTGAAGCCATAACTCCCTCATCAGAACTGGAGATCTTACTATGTTCCTGTGATTTGCTGCACAATAACGGTTACTCAAAAGTTGAAAAAACAATGCAAGGTACTTTGGGAGCATGTTTCATATGTTTAATACCCACTTTTATCAAGCTCCCAGACTGCGGTTCTCTTCCCCGGAATGCTCTCAGAGTCTTCATAAAAGGTTATGTACTTAACCCTTGGTGCTTTTGTCATGTTAGCTATGATGTCTGACCCATGCTCATGATCAACATTTAGTTCCACATGTACGTCGCTTCCATCGTGTTCTGGCTGTTGTTTTATTTTCCCAATGAGAATCTCGTTTAGATTAATACAAGTTCTTGAGGAGTACAGAGATATATGATTTTTAGAAAGAACAAATTGGAGGTAAATCAACACATAACCAGAAAAGTACACTTAAAGTTTGATCTATATAAGGTGAGGAACTAAAAAAGAGTACCTGGGGAGCCATTGTTATGTTAACTTTAGGTCCGAGCCAATTCTTGCACCAAGAGAGTGAATGATAGGGTACCTATAAGAGATCAATTTCATAATCAATAAAAGTAGCGGAGAGTCAATATTGCAGTGTACTAGAGAACATAGCAAGCAGTGTTCCAGAAGCAAGTATTATCTTAGTCTTCAGTAGTTTGCAAGAAGATAATTTCAAAACCAACTTCTGAGCTTACCGTCTCATCCCCAGTTATAGGTCCAGCGTTCCCATCAACCACAGTTCCAGACCTGCAGATATTGCACAATCAAGATATGAACTAGTTTTTCGGTTTCTTAAAACAAATTTTTTAAAAGCACGACTACTCCTAATAATATGAAATTCAGAAATGGGTTAGTTTTGTTTTGCTAGTTATCTTTGATACAAGTGTCATGTTTCATGCAACACCTCTTCCCACTTTAAGCCACTGATCATCCACTAAGCTCAAAAGGAATGATAAAAAAGTACTTAAATTTTAGTTGTTTAATAATTTGCTTATGCAACTGAGATAACATGCCACTAGACTGATACAGAAGACTTTGCCTTCCTGTTTTACTTCTGCCATTGCGGAAAATTACCTTGACACGAGGGAACCTTCAGTTTCATAAATGATATCCGTGATGATCCAATTATCAGGATAAGGTTTGCCACTTGGGGCAAAGTAATAACCAACCTATGACAGACAGCTTCATACATTTAGTACCTTTAACGCTTAATAGCATAAGATGCAAGGGAGAAGATAAATCATAATTCAAAAAGATATTGCAAACCAAATGGGGAATATAATAACAAAGTCAACGCATAATGTGATATTGAGAATGCATCATACCTCTGTCTTTAGATGAGCACCATATATGCAAAATACATTTTTTATAGGTGGTCTCTCCCAAGGAGTCAGAGGATTAAAAACAGGGTCATCATGATACAACCTGAAAAGTATAGTTAGCATGTTATATATAATTCACAAAGATTTGCTAGAAAAACAAAATTGACGCTATTAGTCAAAACAAACTAGAGAATGAGAGAATCAATCAACTAAAATACCCCCTTTTGCATTCATAACTGTAAACGAAAAAGACATTCCATAATATAAGGAGAGAACTGATAATCAATAATAAGGTTTCTGATTATACTTGTTTCTTATAGTAAGAAAGACAAAGCATATGAACAATTGATATAGAGATTTAAACAAAACAATTTGACGTACAAGAAGCCAGCAAGTGATGATCGATGAGCAATATTTCTTATCACAAAGAAAGGTACGTACTTCTTTAACTGGTGTAACATCCTCTTGCTATCTGGGTCATAGTCTTCTATTGCTTTGAAAAGAGTCCCATCTGCTAGTTCACGGGCTGTGAAAGACAAAAGGGTGGGAAGGCCACATTCCATGCTGGTCATGTTGACTAGAGCTGTTTCTGTAACTGATGGATACACATCAAAGGAACGAAATATGAGAGTGAACATTCTTGGTGAAACTTTTGTTAGTGTTACAGTTGCATATACAGAGTCTAACCGCTAGTGGAAGGAATTTCAATGTTAATAATATTTGTCGGCCAGCCAGAATATTTTGATTGATATTCCTCTTCATCACAGTGGTATACGCGCTTATCTTTCTTTGCAGCACCCCCAGAAAAATGCGTCCAGAATGTGTTATCACCCTTGCAATTCTTTGAAAATGGCATAAGCCACAATGACGACGCAAAAGAATTGGACAACAACCGAGCAGTTCCCTGAAGCCTTGCCAACAAAAAACATGAGAAGCGCATGTCAATATGTCACATGATTTCAATAAACAAATCATAGCCTATTAAAATAAAAAGATTTCAGTCAAAGTTTCTTCTCAACTTAAAGTCTACCATAATAATCTGAAAACTAAATCAGTGTACATGTGGTTTGGTTGTATTAGCTAAGGCCGCTGACAGGTATACTACCCACAATATGTTCTTTGATAACTAGCACTTCAAGATCTACAGATACCATATCGCGTACAGCAGTTCAATTAACAAAAGTAATACTTTCAAAAGGAAAATCCAGTGAGTTATAAGACCTGGTTGATATCAACTACTTAAAACTAAAGAGAAGTCAGAGGTCACCTCAGAAACAGGAAGGCCAAACGTTACACCAGAGAGAGTAGATTTGATTGCCTCAACAGAACCAAGAAGAGGAGCTCCTAAATCAACAACAAATCAGGTATCGAGCTCAATCCAGTAAGTCACAACATAACTCCCCCAATTAGAGAAAAAATAAAATGGTAACTTAAGGATAGTAGGCCGGTACCAACAGCGAAATAAGCATGGATATGCTGATCAAGCCACTTCAAATAATGTTTTGGTGCAATTTCTAGCCTCAGCCATTCCAGAAAGTATCTGAAGACATTATTACCCATTGAATGGGCAAATACTATAGAAGGGCCGCCACGGAGTTTTAAAGCAGTTTCAAAGGTCAACCTGCAAAAAGGAAGACGACCAGAGCTCTTAGCTTATCTTACATAAAAAGAGAAGATAAAAGACATTAGCCTGATAAGGACTAACTTGAGCTTGTGAAAGTAAAGGTCACGCTCTTCCAATTTGGTTGGTGACAATCTCCAATCGTATGGAACAGCGACAATTGCATTTGCTTCTATACCAAACTCAACACACCACTTAAGCCACTCTTTCCAGACAGTAGAAAGAGGACCTGAAAATTGACCAAATTAATGAACTTAGCCATATTATATCACAACAAGATGATATCAAATTGAAGAAAACTCAAAAGAAAGAAAAATCCGAAACTACCTGTTATGTAACCTGGATCCAATTCTGTGATGGCTGAAAGACCACTGTCAGGCCGTGACTTACACTCGGGATGGTCTGTTTGATTATAAGGATCTAGCACCATACACTTAAACCAGCAGTTGACAGCAGAAAGAAGCTGTAAACCATCCATCACGTCGATCAGTAAGCAACAACCAAAAGAATCACAATGCACAAGTAAAATGACCTAACATTTTCTAACTACTATTGAGCACTCTGAAAAACTTGCAGATCTAGTTGAATAAAAAGCGCAGACTAATTACACATTCATTGCGCTACATTTAGCGAACCAAAAGCGATGGGAAACACTCGCCGAGTCAGCTGTTTTATATGACTCTAAACTCAGATTCAGAAGCGTCACTGTTGACTAATGAACGAATCAATAAGAGAGACGAGACATGCTTCATTGCTATATTTCGCTTGGAATTCATCAACAAGTGACTCGACCGACAGAATAAGGAGCGAAGGAAATGAAGATCACGGACCTTAGTGGTGTCTAGCCATACGAGGTCGAGCGGATTGAAGTCCAACGGAGTGTATGGACAGTCAAGGATCGACCACGCTCGTAGCTGCGTCGACGCAAATCCCGGAATGATTATACCCGATAGCTTCGAGTAGTCGCCGTGAAACTCGGTCTCATCCTCCACCGCAGTTCGGCCACCGCAAATCAAGAAAAAAACGGCGATGACGGTGAAGGAAGCCGTTACTGATTTCGAATTCGCTCCCATCGCTCGGTGTCTCTAACTACTTTTCATCGCCAGAGTTTAGGAGGAAAAGTAAGAGAGAGGAGAGAGAGAGAGTGTGTGCGTTGTTGGGGACCTTGAAGGTGAGAGTTGAAAAGTTTTTGGAAGCGTCCTAACTTTCCAAATATACCCTTACAAGAACCTTCGAAGTCATCGAGAAGGTTACTACTCTCTATCACGTCGTAACAAACAAATGGGCTTTTAATTGGGCCTTTGAAATTGAAAGTTGAATAATTTCAAAATTTTCGTAACAAACAAGCGGGCGTTTATTCACATTTTCTCCCGCTTAATCAAATCATAAAATCCCCGCCTATCTTCCCGCCATTTGATATCTATCGTACACGTGTCTCTAAATTCTCAAAGTAAATACCAATCGCACGGAGACGAAGCAAGGAAGTGCATCTTCTCCTTCTCTTCTCGGTTTCAAGAGCTTTCGTCATTTAGATCTGGGTTTTGTACATCACCAATGGCGGAATTTACTAACATGCTAATGAATCCATGGGTTCTTCATCTCCAGAAGCTCGAGCTCGAGCTCAAGTGCCCTCTATGGTTTGTTTCACCCACAGCTTCCCTTTCCTTGATTATATTGTAGAGTAATCGAGTTTTTGTTTAGTGTTCTTGGAATCGTAACAAGAGATTTACGTAATTTGCAGCTTAAAATTGCTTAATCGACCGGTGTTGCTTCCTTGCGACCACGTCTTCTGCGAGTGAGATTATCTAACTACTCTGTTATTCTTTAACAATTCATTACAAATTTGAATTCATATAGATTCTTATCTTTCTGGAAATTATTTGTACAGTTCATGTGTACACAAATCGTCGCAAGTTGAATCGGGATGTCCTGTCTGCAAATCTAAACATCCCAAAAAGGGTAAGTCCAGTGATATCATTTGAAGATTAGTGTTCAAGACAGTATGTGAAATTGTGAATTACTCTCATGTGCAGCTAGGAGAGATCTTCGATTCATGGAGAGTGTTATAAGCATATACAAGAGCTTGAATGCAGCTGTTAGTGTTCATCTCCCACAATTACAGATTCCAAATGATTGCAACTACAAGAACGATGCATTGAACAATTCCAACAGCCCTAAACATGGCGAATCTGAAGATTCTGAGATGACTGACAAGGATGTGAGCAAGCGCAGTGGTGGTACTGATTCTTCTAGTCGTGATGGTTCTCCTCTTCCGACCTCAGAAGAAAGTGATCCAAGACCTAAGCATCAGGATTGGACTGAAAAGCAGTTGAGTGATCATCTCCTATTATATGAGTTTGAATCAGAGTATGATGCTGCCAATCACGTAAGAGCATATTACTGATCATTTTGATTTATCAGTGCGCAATATTGAAAGATGTTTATAAATTCCTCTTTTTTTTCTTCTTGCTGCAGACTCCGGAAAGTTATACAGAACAAGCTGCAAAAAATGTGAGGGACATCACTGCTTCTGAGCAGCCTAGCAATGCTGCAAGGAAGCGGATATGTGGTGATTCCTTTATCCAGGAAAGCAGTCCGAATCCTAAGACTCAGGATCCGACTTTGCTGCGGTTGATGGAGAGCCTCCGGTCAGATGATCCCACTGATTATGTTAAAGCACAGAACCATCAGGTGCATTCTCGTCTTACTTCATAAGTTGACTATTTTAGTTTATCAGTTATGAGTATTCTTAATCACACATTTACATGTTAATAGATGGTGTACTTCAGTTTTTGGGTAATCTATAGTTTTGTTCTGTGCTTGAGATCAAACAACTTAAGATGTGTAGTGATCTTTTGTGTCCAGCAGTTACCCAAAAGTCATACAGAACAAGATTCAAAAAGGAAGCGTGACATCACCGCTTCTGATGCAATGGAAAATCATCTGAAGGTCCCCAAGAGGGAGAATAATCTGATGCAAAAATCTGCTGATATTGACTGCAATGGTAAATGCTCTGCAAACTCTGATGATCAGCTAAGTGAGAAAATCTCAAAGGCATTAGAACAAACATCATCCAACATAACCATTTGTGGTTTCTGCCAATCCGCTAGGGTATCTGAGGTAAAACCTTTAAAAGTCTTTGCCATATCCTCTGCTCTAGAAACTGAGCTTCTCTGTTTGTGAAGTATTTTACTCAACTGGCTGGATCAATATTTGTTAGGCCACTGGAGAAATGCTGCATTACTCTAGGGGAAGACCGGTGGATGGAGATGACATCTTCCGCTCCAATGTTATCCATGTCCATAGCGCATGTATCGAATGGTATAGAAAATGAAACCCAAAAAACTTCTACATTTGCTCATCTTTGTTTCTGCAAGTCCATGTGGATATAGTTTGGCTAGTGTTATAACGCTTTTGGCTTTTGCATGATAAAAATACTAAAAGTAGTTGAATAAATGTTCAGGGCACCGCAAGTTTACTATGAAGGTGACACAGTGAAGAACCTGAAAGCAGAACTGGCAAGGGGGATGAAAATCAAGTGCACTAAATGTAGTCTGAAAGGTGCTGCCTTAGGCTGCTTTGTCAAGTCTTGCCGTCGAAGCTATCATGTTCCATGTGCAAGAGAGATTTCTAGATGCCGTTGGGATTATGTATGTTTTGCCACATTCTCTACATTCTCATTCACATAAGAGTTACTTACCAATGTTCTAGTTATAATGTGAGATTGTTTTCTTGGTCTTTACAGGAAGATTTTCTTCTACTTTGTCCGGCTCATTCTTCTGTCAAATTCCCGAACGAGAAGTCTGGACATCGCGTTTCCAGAGCCGAGCCCTTACCAAAAATGTATAATTCTGTTTCAGCATATAATTTAATACTTACAGTATGACATTATTATTCTTATGATAGCAACTAATAAATCTCATTACCTTGCTCCCTCAGAAATCCTGCTGAGCTATGTTCTTTGGAACAAACACCAGCTTTTACAAAAGAGCTTGTTCTCTGTGGATCAGCACTCTCTAAAAGTGATAAGGTCAGTACTAAGTTAATCTTCTTTCCACAAGGTTCAAACAAGAAACAAGTGTTTGTGGATTTACCACTCTTGGTTCAAAGTTGGTAGAGCTTTTTCATATAAAAAGACTAATTTTCTCATTGCATTGCTATTCCCTAGAAACTGATGGAAAGTTTAGCCGTTCGATTTAACGCGACCATATCAAGGTACTGGAACCCAAGTGTTACACATGTGATTGCTTCTACAGATGAAAAAGGAGCTTGCACAAGAACTTTGAAGGTTCTTATGGGTATTCTCAATGGAAAATGGATTATCAATGCAGCTTGTAAGTTAGATTGCTCACTCAAGAGTTTGTCATAATCTTTACTTTTCACCATTAAGGAATCTTCATCTTTACATGAATCAACCTTGAATTGTTTCTAGGGATGAAAGCAAGCCTAAAAGCTTCTCAACCTGTTGATGAAGAACCATTCGAGATTCAAATTGATACTCAAGGATGTCAAGATGGACCAAAAACCGCAAGACTCAGAGCAGAAACTAATGTAAGTATAAAAACACACCAAAAACAAGTTTGAAAGTGCTTTGCTTCTTTTAGATATCTCACTCTCTATTTTTTCTTTTGGCAAACAGAAACCAAAGCTCTTTGAGGGCTTGAAGTTCTATTTCTTTGGAGATTTCTATAAAGGATACAAGGAAGACCTTCAGAATCTAGTCAAAGTCGCTGGTGGTACAATCTTGAACACAGAGGATGAGCTTGGTGCAGAAAGCAGCAACAATGTCAATGACCAAAGATCATCATCGATTGTGGTTTACAACATTGATCCTCCACATGGATGTGCCTTAGGTGAAGAAGTCACAATCATTTGGCAACGAGCTAATGACGCAGAAGCTTTAGCAAGCCAAACTGGGTCTCGTCTCGTTGGTCACACATGGGTCTTGGAGTCCATTGCTGGTTACAAGTTACATCCTGTGATTGGCTAATTTAAGAGGAAGAGACAAAAGACATTTCAATTTCCCTACACATATGTAACATAGTTTAATTTTACTATTTTTGATTTCGTAAGATAACAAAACAGATTCGTGTTTGAACGCATATAAAATTCCAACTTTTACTTTCGAAAAACAAAGCTTTGTAACTTAAAGTTTGGAAATCTTACCGATTAATGACAGAATTAATGTTTTTAATGAAAAATAAATTGTAACGAAAAATGGTGTGCCAACGCACCAATACCAAAAGGCTTTGACAGGGCATTGGTGGGTCAAAATTGTAACGGTCACTTACTTTATCCTCCTTAATAAAGCTACACAATTAATAAATTAAAGAGGCAAAAAATAATGCTAAACAAACCCTAAATTCCCAATTTCCGAAGTGATCACTTTTTCCCCGCTCTCTTCGTAGTGATCGTCCCCACCACACCAGACCCCGCTCCTCAATTTCGATGTCGACCTATTAATGCTTGATCAAATATCTGGAAACCACACGCATGAAGTTTCTCTTCTTCTCTCGCTAGACCTTGAGAATTTTCGGGACTATGGGTTGCTTTTCGGGTTGCTTCGGTGGACGGAAGAATCGCCGGCGTCAGAGACGCAGAGATTCCGATGAAGCTAGAGATAACGTAAGTTTCCTTAAAAAAATTCTTACGTTTAGTTTGTGAGAGTTTTTATCTGAAATTCCTCGCTTCTTTCAGTTTCTTTTTAGTGATGAATTTGCTTGAATTACGCTACATTCTAGATAGATCATCTCCGTGTTTATCGCATTTAACTTCCATTGATTTTGCTTGACCCGATGAATTTGTTTGTTATGCATAGAAACTCTCTGTGGAAACTGCAGAACCTCATCATCTGAATGATAGAGTCCACATTGTTGAGGAGATCCCGAAAGCTTCTGTGATTCCAATCACTGAAATTTGGTGAGTGTGATTGTTTTATTTGTGTGCTTTTCCTCTAGATTCAAGTTTTAAGCTAACATTTTCTGATTTCTCAGTGACGAGGCTGAAGAGAAATGCAGTCCAAGCACTATTTCTAGGAAGAGAGTCACTTTTGACTCCAAAGTCAAAACCTATGAACACGTTGTTTCAGAAGAATCTGTTGAACTCTCAGAAGAGAAGAACGAAGAGGTTGAATCCGAAAAGAGGTCATTAAAGTCAAGCAAGACTGATGATCAGATCATTGAGGTTGCCTCCAACTCCTCAGGGTCGTATCCTGAAAACCACAGATACAAGAATTGCAGAGAAAGTGATGATGACATAGAGGAGGATGAGTTTGACTGCAGTGACAGCGATCTAGATGAAGATGAAGAATATTACAGTGATGTTGGATTTAGTGAGGATAGCTTGCATAACCCAACCAAGGAAGTTTATACTCAAGATATTGGGGATAAAACAGAGGAGATTGATTCAAAGCTGAGAAGGTCTAACGAGACTGTTAGAGATGGAAACCACTATGATGGCCAAGGAGTACTTAACCCTGTTGAGAATCTTACTCAGTGGAAATCCGCTAAATCCAAAGGGAGAACAAAGCAGAAACAGTCTCAAAAGGAGAACTCTAACTTCATCGCAGATCAAGAAGAAAAAAGGGATTCCTCTTCTTTCGGTACAGACCCTCAGATTGATGATATAACACTCAGCGTCAAACCGAAATGCAGAATTGAACCCAAGAAACTGCGAAACCAAGAACTGGCCGTTGATGCTAGCCTTTCAACATGGTTATCAACATCTGAGTCTGGTAGTGAATGCAACAGCGCCTCTATGTATACCTTAACACCCGAGAAACTCAAGTCTACCAGCTGCTACTCAAAACCGCTTAGAATCAATCATGACGATAGACCTGTATTATGCGCATTGACATTGGAGGATATCAAACAGTTCTCGGCTACATCTACGCCAAGGAAATCACCGAGCAAAAGCCCTGATGAGACACCTATTATAGGCACAGTTGGTGGTTACTGGGGTAATCGCTCAAAGGCAATAGATTGCGGCTCTGCATCTTCATTCAAGGGAATACCAAACACCAGTAGCAAGTACAGAGAGGTACGCATAAACCAGTAAAAACACTCCAAAAGATAGTAGAATTTCTGATATTGATTTCATCACACTTTCAAACCCAACTACCTCGAGTGCAATAATCAATCAGGTGTCCTTTTCCCCGACAATAACAGTTTTTTTGGAAGTGCAGGATAAGAGCGTAAATTGGCATTCAACACCATTTGAGGCAAGACTGGAGAAAGCTTTGAACAACATAGACAAATAATGGTGATGTACTCATTCCACACTTGCTTAGTTGGTACTGTAAACCTTTGGTTGATAATGTGTGATTTTGATTTGATTTCTCTCTGTTACATATAACCATTTGTTTGTTCTTTTGGATGCATAAGTCTCTCAATATAATATGACACGAAAAAGGGGAAAATAAACAAGAAACAGATTCAAAACAGCTCTCTCTTATTCGTGGATTCTTCTTTTTGTTTGAAGCTAAATCAAAGTTTTGTGTTTGGTTTTGATCAGGCGACATAGTAGATGGAGTTAGGGAGCTTGAAGGTTCTCCTGGGAAGAGGACAGCCTGCAAAGCTACTCCATTGGTCACCCATCACTCCCCAGACTCTGTAACCAAGACTCATTAGCCATTTTCTCTTCTCTGACTTGTATTGTTTCACTTCCTTTTGCTGATCTTCTAGCCCCCTGCATTTTTCAGTTTTCTTGTTAGAGTACACTAAAATTACTAGAGGGGTGTACAAAATCGGTTGTGTGCTCACTTAAGAGTGAATATATGAAAACTACTCAAGGTATTAAGGAGTGGAAAAACTTGACTTTTGATTCATCTTGATTTTGAACGGTTTTAGAGAATATATGAAACAGATAGATTTTGGCTTCAATATCCGGTATAGTTGTACCTGAGCATTAGGTTGGACCAGCCATAGTAACCGGCTTGGATGAGGTTGTCGACGGTGGCAGACCTGAGATATTCTTTCCGGGAAGAGATCAAGAAGATCTTAATGCCTCTTTCTCTGATGTCGTGGTACAATTTCTTCATGTGTGGCACTGCTGGTGCTTTCTTCTTCTGTATCCAATCCTCGAATTTCGTTGAGTTCAATTTCTCTCCTCTGTTTTTAATCCATTAGCATGAGAAAAATAAGATTAATCCAAATTGAACCGAAATCTAAAATTCACATCTCTAATCAGAGATCCGGTCCGGTTCAGTCAGATCCAAAGTGCATTCACTTAAGTAAAAAGCTAAAAAGTAACAATATGTACAGTTACGTATACACAACACCCATCAATTCAAGTTGGTTTATCTTAAACCGGGTAAGATAGAGAATTTCATAAATTACCCGAAGAAGCCATTTTTCTTGTGGTAAGGGATGGTAGAGAGAAGCGTGTCATCGATATCAAAGATCCAAGCGTCCATGCCGTCACACTTAGACTTGCTACAGCACATGCTCCCGAAATGAAGAATGACCTCATCAACGGTTCTCGCCACGTCATCCTTGTACTGCGATGACGTCATGTAATCCTTAATGTGCGATACACACTCTTGAGGCACCACATCGAACTTTCTGATGTTGTGAACTTCCACGTTGATCCTCCAGCTTTCACAGTATCCTTTCAGGTCCGTCTTGATACCTTTAGAAACGATACCATTTTGGCTTGACGATGAGCCGAGTCCTCTGAGTTGGTTCAAGATGTTCCAGTCACCAGCTGAGACGACTCCGACCAAGAGTGAGGCTATTGTCAGGGAAAGAAACATGGTTCGGTCCATGTTTGAAAGAAGAGTTTTGGATCTTGAGATTTTGATCACAAGTGTGTATGTGTTTGTGTGTAAAGAGGCTTTTATAAGTAGAAGAGTCAAACTGGCAGCCCTAACAATAAAGAAAAATAATTAATACACAAATCTGAATCAAAGTTTTTGGTGTTTCATTATTTTTTTCATAAATAAAATAATAATTTGGTTGTAATTATACATTATAGTATTTTTAAAAATATATATAGTTGTTTACTATACATTCATGCACGATATGATCTAGCTTTCCAACATTTTATGGGAGGCAAAATTATGAAAGTTTAACTTAATATGCGGGTGAAACTAAAAGATTTGGATAAATTAAAGATAATTAACTGCCAACTTGCCAAGAAGTATGATTGTATGAACTTATCAAAAAAAATAAAAAAAGTATGATGGTATGAGCAATTGTTTTCCTCGATTAGTGGCGATATATTTGCCAAAGTGTATAATTACATAATGTATGTAGAATTGTAGATGTATCATGTATTTGACTATCGGCACAAATAGTATACACATTGCAATTAACAAATGAAGTTGGAAATTAATTTTTAGGATTTGAAATGGATACATCATGAAGCAAGTTGGATGATAGTGTGAAATAATTGTAGTTCCAATAATTGATGCAATCAAAATCAAACAGCTATTTAACTTACTTTTATTAACAGTTCAAATCAAACGATCAAACTAATTGTTTTTGTTTTTTTTCCAAATGATGTTCAAAGTAGACATTGTTATATACGTAGACTCTATCGACACCAAAAATCAAATGGGATCACAAGAACAATATTCATATATAAGAAAATAGCAGTTTCGAGTCAAAAATCTAAAGTAAATTACACCAAAAGTTCTTTTAGAACTTGTTAGCATTATGAAATGGAAAGGACAAGATAGATAGATCTAGCTAGAGAGGAGGTGGTAAGGTTATGGTGACAAAATTGATTGAAGAGTTGGAATGGCAGCACATGGATTTTAATTTTAATAAATAAAACCGTTGAATAAATTGATTTGTTGGTTTGCTAGCTAGCAAGGCAAGGATAGATGTCGACAAAATTTAAATATTGTTAAATATATACACGAAAATACATATAGAAATGGTAAAAGTAAAACATGACGCTCATGAACAACTCAAACCTATTTTTAACCAAAACAAAAAAAAAACAACTCATAACTGTTTTTAAAAATTTTCACATATATATTTTTAATCCTAAACTCTTTTTTTCTTCTATGCTGCATTTGTGAAAATTAATTTGGATCTCTTAATTGAATATAAGTAGAGTATAGATATTAAGTCATTAGAAACACTCGGTTTTCCAGCAAAGCACGTATACGACCGATCATGCACAGTTGGACTACAATTAAATGCTTATTATTTTCAACTGCCAATTCAGCTTAAAATTGAATAAGTTAAACATTTACTACAACTTTTGGCCATATTTTGTCAAAATAATCGTAAAATGTTAACGATGAGAATCTCATTTTTCCCGTTATTTTGATCTTTTAGATAATACGTGTTATACATTAGGATACCACTTTCGTAAAAGCTTACTTTCTTAAGCAAACAATTATAACATTCAAAAAGTAGAATGGTCAATTAAGTAACACCGATCATAACATGACAAGAGTTGTTTGTTTATAATTTGTTAATCACGTTTTGATTAAATTTCATACATAAATAGATTATATATATAGTGAGAGAGTTGTTCAACGGCAATTTTTTAGCTTTTTTCACTTGTTTTAGATGAACACACCATATGCACAAAGACAATACAATCATACTTTCCATCTCCATAAACTGAGTGATAAAAGTAAGAAGTAAAAACTTGTCCATCCTAGACTCCTAGTCTTACGATCAGGGATCCGTTGGCCCTCAACAGTGCGGAAATTTATGGTTTACTACAAAAAAGAACGTGGTTTAGAGAGATTTAGAATTAAAGATGGTCAAACTTCTAAATTAAAACAAAAGGCACTGGACCCTCGAGCTATACAGAGTTTGATCACACAATACCCAACTTAAGCTTCTTTTTTTCCCAACCTACAAAATCTATTAACCCGGACCGGTTTGGAGAGTCCCATTCACCAAAAAACAGAGGGTCTCATCACGTCTTTTCTTCTTCACTAGCCTCTCATGCTTTGTTCAAAATCTGCATGGTCTCTGGAACATAACAAAGGTAAAAAAAATTCAGTCAGTGAGATGCAGGATTGATATTACTCAGTCCCATGTAACAGAATCAACAAACTCTGATGATATTACTCACTCGTTGATCGCTTCTTGTTCCTGCAGAATCTGCTACCACACAGACAATCAAAGGGTTTCATTAGAGAGTCATTATCGTTGAAGTCAATGCCATAATCCTGAGAATGTGAAAGGGTTACATCAGATCAATGTATATCAAGATATCAGTAAGCATTAGGAATATACAATCATTTTCATCGGTATAGAAACTTCTCAGCCTAATATAAAATGGATATGCGAAATTATACACACCCATGCGAGTTCCTCCATTGCCTCGATGTCTCTTGTTGTGAAGAATGCAAGCTGGAAAAGATTACAGTTTAAACAATTTCCCCAAAACAGAAGAAACATATGAGCAAAAGATTATATATGAGACCGTCATTGTATCATTACATGATAATAATGCTGATCCGGAGTCTCGACTTGAACTGGAATCTCGATCAAGTTTGCATCAAGACATCTACATACATCAAAGGACAGAAAGAAACATCAGTTTAAAATAGAGAGAAACACCATTGGTGTTCTGAGTTTTAGGGGAAGCCATTACCTGTGGTTAAGGAACCTTGAGATATTTCCATAAAACATCCCATCAAGACACAGAGCTTTGTCACCCTCTAACCTTTCTTCAGAACCCCAATGTGCATCCAATATCACAGGCAAAGTGGGTTTATCTTCAAAGCTACGTTGGTATAACTCCGGAATTGTCAATATCTCTCCAATGTACTCACAAATAAATGCCCCTTTAGGCAGTTTCTCTAAAGTCCTAAGTCCCCAGCCTTTCCCATTTGGCGTGAAAAACACCTGATATTAAGAAAAAAAGATGACTGATCAAAAATGGAAACTAATTGATTTATATAACAAGATGAAAGAAAAACACGTAAAAGATTGTTAGTTAAGGTGAATGTTTTACCTGTAATTTGTTGTGCATTCCTCTTTGCACCACTCGGTTACCGCATCTCTTAGTGCAACCACATTTGAACCAACACTCTTTAATGGCTCCCCTCTTTAGATGCCCTTTACATGGTTCCAAAATCTCAACCTTTTTAGCTCTCTCCAATGGGCACTCTTCACAGAATCGCAGCACCTGTTTCCGTTGATCACGAGCCTCAGAGATCCGAGCTTCCAAGAATTCTTCTTTGAGTAACCCATCTAATGTGTACGCAAACCCGTTATCAACACCAATTGCACAATTGCACGACATTTCTGAAGCCAGGCAGTCTTCGATACAAGAAGTGGAGCAGCTTTGCTCATCAGAGAAACTTGAGAGCGAGAATATCACTGGAGCATCTTGAAACACAAAGCTGTGAGGCATGTAACGGAAACGGGAAGGAACCTTCTCGTTGATCTCATTCACCCATGGAATCTCAACGTTTTCTTCACCAGCCGTAATGTCCTTCATGTTGCTAATTGCTTTCCAGCCATCTCCCGAGATCTCGCATTCAGGAACAACCACCAACGGCATCGAAATGCCAACTGCACCACTTTCATCACCCGCCTTACTCATGTCACATACGGTTTCTGTTTCAAGCAACTGGCTGGTTGAATTCTTTGCCAAGTCTATGTAACAGCTACACATGTCCTTCATGAACCCAAGGACCGAAAACTCGGGGTGAACAATTTTGTACGACTTGAGGCACTTCTCCTCCATTGCTCTCCGAAGATCCTCCATAGAAGGCAAATGCAAATTCGTTGTTTCTCCAGTTGCAGGCGCGAAACTTAGACAAATCTTTGCCTCACCAGAAGTCGAAGAAGCTAATTCAACTGAAGCAGCAGCAACCTTATGCTCACTTGATTCCCCAATAGCTGAAGAAGGAGACACATCCATGGCAGTAGTATCATTGAGAATATCTTTGGTTTCCCAATCCCATTCTTGCACATGTATATTTGATTTCCCCATCTCAAGCATGGGAGCTGAACAGTTTCCTGTATCTAAATAATGAAAAGAAGTGTCAGAAGGAAACATCACAAAAGACAGATCAGGTTAAAATGCAAAGGTTTCAACATCTCATCACAACCACATAAAAAGCAATAAAAGAAAGATTACTAAGTTTTATCTTGAGTTCATGTAACAATACCTGAAATCACAGGCTTATGATCGATATTGGGTTCATCATTGAGGATAACAAGTGCACTGGCTTCAGAAACCTTCGTTTCCATAGGATGAGCTGGCAATAGAACCATTGGTGGTACTTCTTCGGGCTCCATTGACAAGCGACTGCTGGAGCTAGGACTTGCATTGTTATAAACAGTCATTGCCAACCCTCGTTCACCATTTCTGCGTACGTACCTCTTTAACGGAGGTAATTCAGTCACACCATCATCTTCATCTTCCTCTTCAGGCTGTGTCTGTTTCACCGAAAACAAAATAAACACAGGCTATATAATATGACCAAGAAACCCGAAAAACAGATACTAAACATACCTTGAGATCCTCGTTGTTATAGGAAGATGAAGATGAAGATGAAGATGAAGCTCTTCCACGTCTACTGCGCAACCTCCTTTTCAATGGAAATTCATCTTCATCCATATCGTCCTCTTCATCTTGTACCAAAGGCTGAGTTTGGTTTAACCAAAAAAAAAAACAAGTTAATGTTTCATGATGATAACAAATTCTAAAACAACAAAGATATTTAGGTCGTATACCTCAGGAGCTTTCCTCCTTCCCCTGCTCGTTGCTACACTCTAAAGAAACAAAAAAAGATCATCAAAACCTTGAGAAGAAACAACATCAAAAAACACCAGAAAATTGTCATCAAATTAAAGAAAGTTAACTTACTCTGGACTTCTTTTCCTCTTCCTTCTTCTTCTTTTCCTCTTCCTTCTTATTTTTTTCAGTGGACTACCATATGACATATCAAAGAAAGAGAACTGACTAAGTGAGAATATGTAAACAATCAAATAAAGAAAATAAAAAGTGATTAAGCAGAAAAAACAGACCTGGGCATCAGCCTCGTCGAAGATTGCATCAAGAAGGACCTTATAAGCATCCTCTTCAATGAAATCCCAGTTATTCTCATAGGTCTTGAGAAGTTTCCTGAGAAAGGCCCTTGTTTTCGTCTCTGATATTCCTAAAAGCTTCATCGCGTCACAGGCTTTCTTAATCCTAAGATTCGGTGCCATTTTCAACAAGTTTCTGCAATAACAAAGCTGAATCACTCACCAACCTCAAAAAACTTCAGAAATAAACATAGCAAAGTAACAAAAGTGGAAACTTTCATCTTCCTGCCCCACCAATAAGAGCGAAACCAGAGAAGAGAGTAAAAGAGTTAGATGTGTAACGAAACTAATGTGACTAAGACCCTGAATTTTGAGATGAAAGCAAACAAAAAAACAAATGTAGGAAGAGCCATTACCAAATACTTATTACCCACCAAAAAAATTGGAACTTTTTCTGTTTTTTTTTTTTTTTTTTTTT
>Ga0041059_1001520_pt1 | contig 18297 bp, 14 predicted proteins | sample AraColnosormetaG_FD_56232 | JGI IMG/M metagenome (GOLD analysis project Ga0041059, IMG submission 56232) | Arabidopsis roots microbial communities from North Carolina, USA - Col MF nosort | ecosystem: Host-associated > Plants > Roots > Unclassified | place: USA: North Carolina | collected...
TTTTTTTTTTTTTTTTTACCGACCATCTGTTCATACACGTTTTCTCCAATGCATCATTCTCATTGATTTTTTTTTTTTATTGTCACAGTATTTTTTTGTAATCCGAAAGGTTAAATGCTTCTCTCTAAAGTTTAGTGACTTTTGCAATACAATTACCCTCCGCCAAAAACTTAAGCGCAATTCTTCACTAAAAGAAACGTTATTTCATTGCAATCGCACTACATTTACATATATAATATAAACACGATCATAAAGATAACAAATGCGATGAGGCTCATACCAAAAAAACATAAAAAGTGCGATGAGGTTATAGCATAACGATAACTCGCCTTCTTTCTTTATTTGTTTTCTATGTATTGACATAGAAAAAGAGGAGTAAATTTAATGGGCCTCTGATTCGCAAAATAATAATAAATGACTAAGCCTACGAACGATGGTTTGGGTTACATACAAGGCCCATACACGAGCCTGGACTGTCACATTCACATAACCGAGTAGTAGTTTACTCTTGATGTCATTGACACTTTGTCGCTAAGGTAATCGATAAAGACTTTATTTAAAGTGGACTTTGAAAAGGAAAAGGAAGCAACAAAAGTTGCAAAAGGCCGTCGAATCTGTCTGGTCAATAAGTTCACTTCCTTTTATCACATTTGTTTTACAAATATTAATGACTACAACAATTCTTCAAGGGACAATACGAGTATTTTATTTACGAGAACTGGACAAATTGTTTATAGGCTCTTTAAAAGAAATCAAAAGGTTCCCGAGTTTCCTCGAACGGTGCAATTTTAAAATGTAAGTGGATCCTTAGGCGAAATCTGTACCGTTGGTGGTACTGTTAACGGTTGAGATGAACTCGAATACAAATCTTAGTCTACGCGCGCCGAAAGATACCCAGACTCAACTATTTGACCAAAAGTGAGAGAACGAAATACGGAAAAGTATTCATTTCATGGGTTTGGCATATAATAAATAAATATGTCAAAAAAGTTTTTTCTCCCAATGTTATACAAAGTTGAAAATAAACATGCAAAATTAGGGAAATTTTATTAACTACTGTAAATAATAATCTCAATTTAACAAAAAACTGTCTCTCCATATTATTTAAAACCTTAGCATAATTTAAAAAAATTAAGATTCATAAAATAAAATAACGTAATTATATTTTTTTTTAAATGGAAAAGTATCAAGAGGTTGTTCAAAAAGTGAATTTTGACGTCAGCATATTTGAACTCTCTCTCATGACTCATCATCTTCTTAAAACCTAACCACACGAGTCACGTCTCTTTCTCTCTCAGTGATTTTGTTATTTATTCTCTCTTTGAAACGTTTTCGCCGAAGAAGAAAGAGCAAAAACATGAGGAGCGATGATCTTTACATCACCACCGTCCCTTGTTTCTTCAAATGTCCAATTTCACTTGATGTGATGAAATCTCCGGTGAGTCTCTCCACCGGCGTTACATACGACCGAGTTAGCATCCAACGTTGGCTCGATGATGGTAACAATACTTGTCCCGCGACGATGCAGATTCTTCAGAACAAAGAATTCGTACCTAACCTAACTCTTCACCGTCTCATTGATCACTGGTCCGACTCCATCAACCGTCGAGCCGATTCTGAGTCTCCGGAATCCGATACTCCGACGCGAGACGAAATTAACGCTGCGATTGAGAGATTCCGGATCGAGAATGATGCTCGTTCGAAGATTCTCCGGTTCGCGAGAGAATCTGATGAGAACAGAGAGTTTCTCGCCGGGAAAGATGATTTCGTAGCGATGCTTGTGGATCTCATTAGCGATTCCAGAAACTTCTCTGATTCTCAATTGCTACTCGTTGGAGAAGCGGTGAAGATTCTGAGCATGATTCGTCGGAAAATCTTCGATCGGAGACGGTTATCGAATCTGATCTTAACGAACGGTGGTGATTGCTTGACTTCCTTCTTCCTATTGATTAAACGCGGGAATCCAAAATTGAAGATCGATTGCTCCGCCGTGCTTGAGTTTATCGCCGTCGACGCAGAGTCAAAGCTTATAATCGCCAAGGGAGAAGGATTGGTCACCGAGATTATTAAATTGATAAGCTCAGATTCCGACTCAAGCTTAATCGAAGCGAATTTATCTTTATTAATCGCGATTGCGTCTTCAAAACGCGTGAAACTCGCATTAATCAGAGAAAAGCTAGTCACGAAACTCACGAGTTTGTTAACAGATCCAACTACGAGCGTTTCAGTGACGGAAAAATGCTTAAAGCTTCTCGAAGCTATTTCGTCTTGTAAAGAAGGTCGATCGGAGATTTGTGATGGTGTGTGCGTGGAGACGGTGGTGAATAAGCTGATGAAAGTGTCGACGGCGGCGACTGAACACGCCGTTACGGTTTTGTGGAGCGTCTGTTATCTTTTCAAGGAAAAGAAGGCGCAAGATGCCGTTATTAGAATTAACGGCGTTACGAAGATACTGTTACTTTTACAGAGTAATTGCTCGCTTACCGTTAGGCATATGCTAACGGATCTTCTTAAGGTGTTCAAGGTGAACTCAAGATCTTGCCTTTCGGTATACGAAACCAAAACGACACATATTATGCCGTTTTGATTATCCCCCCTCCGTATTAACTTCTTTAGGGATTATTACTTGTTGGTAAAAAAAATTCAAGTTGTAAGGAAAGAGATTTTTTGGAAGGTGAATGGAATTGTTATCACGGCCAATGCCATTAGAACTTTGAGAATAAATTGCAATGTTCTTTAGTACTAGTATCATTGCAATGTTGATACTCTAAACCAGAATTTTATGTTTGGACTTGGCAAAATCGTATTAAAAGTAAAGCTATCAATATGCTCTATCAAGGGAGATGTTGTCTTTGTATCTAAAACAAACTGAATCTTGATTGATTGAGCAGTCAAAAACAAAATTGGATTTAAAAGATTACAAGAAGTGGATTTGGCATTTGGAGGAACGTTAGGATAAGGAAGGAGGTCTTTGGTGAGTTGCAATTTCTTGTCAACATCAACCTTAGTACCAATTTCCACTTTCATTACTTGAAGAAATTCACTTTCCGACAGAACAGCCTCACTTGTTCGACTTCTCTAAGATTCCCTCTACACCCGTATAACTCCAACACCTTCAACGTATTTCCATCAATGCTATACCCACAAGTACTTACACACTGAAAACCCTGAAACAACGGATAGAAAAGAAAAGAACACACAGTAAGTGAAACTCCGAGATTAAATTTATAATTGAGAAAGAGAAAAAGAGATCATATTATACATACAAACCTTGAGGATCAAAGTTTCTAGATTGGGAGAGCTTTTTATCAGAGTCCAAAGAACTTTCCAACCTTTTTTCGTCTTAGACTCAAACGATAGTTTAACAAGGTTTTTAAACAAGGGAAATTCATTACTACGCCAATAATCGAAGCAATGACGCATCATCTACAACACACAAGCAAACTGGTCATGAATGAAACACAAACAAATTGGTCAAGCATGAATGTAACAAGATACATGGAGAAGAGAGAGACATCATACTTTAACGGTAGTAGAAGCAAGGTCAAGAATGTTTTTCATATTCCTCATATTCATAGGGACAAAACTCATAAGGCATAGAAAGATCGATGCGGGCTTCTCGAAGGGAATCCATTGTGATGGACCAGTAATAGTCTTATTTCTTTGATTTTTTTGGAATACTATGACTTAAACAGTATTAGTATAAGCAAAACTTACATGGCGAGCATATATGAATATCTTGAAGCATCCACCGATGCAAGACTTAAGTTTTCATCCTTGTGAAGAAGTGCAACAACCTTAATAAAGGACTTAGCCACAAAATTACCTAGCATACACCCCGGTTCAGAAAATATGATAAGAAAGTTTTGCTCTCATCGTCAAGAATATATCAAACAACCATTTCACTTGTTCCAATTATGTATATTATTCTTTATAGTCTATACCATAACTATTTCATTAACGCTAACACCGCAATTTCTTATTAATTAAAAACCTTGAAAAAAATAGAGAAAACTATTCATATATAAAATTATAAGATAAAAATTTACAATTGAAAGATATTATATATGTATATAAAATTATGAAAATCAATATGGCGAAAAATTCTTAAATCGGAAACAGAAAATTATGTTAAACCATAAGACATAATTTATTAAATTTTGTATTTTATAGATTCAGATTTATGTAATATTACATTGTTGGTCAAACCAGAACACTTTGGTTTAGCTTGTCAAATAAAGAACTTGAGCCTCCAATGAGGCGGACCGACTGTTGGGCTTGGCGTTGGGGTGGCTCAGTTGACGAAATTGACGTTTACTGTGTTTGTATTGAGCCCACCAACATATATTTTTTTTCAATTGAAAGATATCTATTTTTGTAATTACGTTTGTATAGTATAGTTAATACTGTATTAATTTTTATATCAATCCCTAGTAAATTAAATAAGTAAAATTTAGTTAAGAAATTTAGTAACAATTAAAAGGCTTTAATGGTTGTAAATTTATTAGTATCACTTACAATGTTTAAACCTTTTAAGACATACCAGTAATTTTGAATTTGTCAAAGGTCAAAAAAACAAAAGAGCCGATAAAGAAGAGTCTCAAAGGAAGAATCCCAAATTACACTCCAGGTGATGCGCACATCAGTTTTCGTGCGCACACGCGGCGGTGCACATTAGCCCCAACCAATCAAAATCATATATCCCGTTCTCCGGCGACTCTTCGTCGTGAGCTTCCGTCATGGCCACATGGAACGCATCCTCCCCTGCGGCGTCTCCTTGCTCATCGAGGCGACGAACGAAAGCTCCAGCGAGACGCCCTTCCTCCGAATCTCCACCACCGAGGAAGATGAAATCAATGGCTGAGATAATGGCGAAATCTGTCCCTGTGGTTGAACAAGAAGAAGAAGAAGACGAAGACAGCTACAGTAACGTCACCTGCGAGAAATGTGGTTCTGGAGAAGGAGACGATGAGCTTCTTCTCTGTGACAAATGCGATAGAGGCTTTCACATGAAATGCCTTAGACCCATTGTTGTTCGTGTCCCCATTGGAACTTGGCTTTGTGTCGATTGTTCCGACCAACGACCTGTAAGAAGTATGGATTTTTTGTTTCTTCGCTTTTAAATTTCCTAATTTTCTTGTGTTCTTTGTTTAATAAAAAAATGGATTTTTCTCTTGTCCGGTGAAATGTTTAGGGTTATCTCAGAAGAAGATTTTACATTTCTTTCGGATTGAGAAGCATACTCATCAAACAGACAAATTGGAATTGAGTCAAGGTGCGATTTTTGTTTTTGGATTTCATGATATGATCATAAAGTTCTTGAGTTGATGAATCTGACGAGATGTTTCACTTGATTAAATAGTTAGATGAATATGAAATAGCTTAACTTTGGCCTATTATATGCTTGAAATTTTGTTGCACCTTATGTAGGGTTAATAAGCATTGATGAGAACTTATACATATCATATACATAGATCATAGATGCTTCAGGATTAAACTAATAACAAGTGTTTGAGATTGAGATTTCTTTGTTTTGAAGAAGAAACTAGAAAGCGGAGACGATCTTGCTCTTTGACAGTGAAGAAAAGAAGGAGAAAACTCTTACCTTTGGTTCCATCAGAAGATCCTGATCAGAGGCTTGCACAAATGGGAACACTTGCTTCTGCATTAACGGCATTGGGTATCAAATACAGCGATGGTTTAAATTATGTTCCCGGAATGGCTCCTCGGTCTGCAAATCAATCCAAGTTAGAGAAAGGTGGGATGCAGGTAATAAACAAAAACAATCTTTCAGCCATTTATCCATAACTCTCTTATTTTAAGTTACTTCCTTGATTGTTTATCTCGGTTTTTACTTTTCGCAGGTGCTATGCAAAGAAGATTTAGAGACATTGGAACAATGTCAATCTATGTATAGACGAGGAGAATGCCCTCCTCTCGTTGTGGTATTTGATCCGCTTGAAGGGTATCTCTCTCTATTCCTTCGATCAACCTTCCCATAATGACAAAGTGGAGTTGTAAACATGTTCTTTGGTTATTCCGTTTGTACAGTTACACAGTTGAAGCAGATGGTCCTATTAAGGACTTAACATTCATAGCTGAATATACAGGGGATGTTGATTACTTGAAAAACCGAGAAAAAGACGATTGTGACAGCATCATGACTCTCCTTTTATCAGAAGATCCTTCAAAGACTCTTGTTATCTGTCCAGACAAGTTTGGAAACATATCTCGCTTCATTAATGGCATTAACAATCACAATCCGTAAGCAACAAATTCAAAATTGTTTTCCCCCCACTAAACTGGTTTATAACATTGAATCATCACATCACACTGATTGTTGCAGGGTTGCTAAGAAGAAGCAGAACTGCAAATGCGTGAGGTATAGCATAAACGGCGAATGTCGAGTTCTTCTAGTGGCTACACGCGATATATCGAAAGGGGAAAGGCTCTATTATGACTACAATGGTTATGAACATGAGTATCCTACTCATCACTTCCTCTGATCTTTCAATTCTAACAGTTCTACAGAGTCTCTAGATCAGATGTTCTTTTTGTTGCCATATTACAGGTCAATTATAAATGTAGGGCTGCTGAATATATGGCCTTTAATTATGAAGTTAGCGGTAGAATAATTGGATTTGGAATGACATTACAGAGATTAAGATGTGGCAAATGTCAATTGCTGAACTTTTGTTTGATATCAAATGAAATCCTAACCTTTTTCTTATATGTTCTTGGAGACAACTTCACCACCTTAAGTGGTTGCCAAATAAGTTATAATTTCTTTTATACTCTTCTTCATAAATTTATCAAAATGAAGAACTAATCCAATACAGTCATTACCTAAACAGAAAAGTATAATTACAGTACTTGCCTAGTGTCGTACTTCTTATTTCCAGTCACCGAAATGTATTAACGCCAAAAGAGATTCATCTGTTATGCATAATAATCGCATGCTATGAATTAAATGAACACATCCAAAAAGGATGAAGTCACAATTGTACTACAGTTTCAGTATTGAGAGGAAAGCTTTTTTCACTTTGACCACTTTGATTGAATCATATCTTTGAAATTTTAAGTGGTGCTTTGCTACATATTCAACGGCTCAACAAGACAGAGAGAAAAATATTACGAGAGGAGATAGAGAGTGAGAGAGACGAGCAAGTTGAAGGAGCAAAACTTGTAGGTGAGAGCTTGAATCAGAACATTTCAAAGGAGAGAGATGGCAAGTAACCCTGATTTTCTTTGGTGCAAAGAAGAGAGGAAGCAGGAAAGCTTCTTCAAAGTTCTTAAGCGTTCCGACATGTCTTCAGAGGACACGGTAAACTATGTTCTAAACTCTTTATGTTGTTGAATTAGCTTAGTCTAGAAAGGTTAAACTTTCGGTTTCTTAAAGGTTTGAATCTTGTCGTTAACTGTCTTTATGGGTCTAGAAAAAGCTTTTGTTTTTCTTTTCTGAGGAACTTTTTTCATGGTTTTGTGCTTCTCTTAGTTCTCAGTTCTCTGTCTGAATGTGAAGATGTGTACTTTATTTCTTGTGGATGAGATCTGTTCTGTTCATTTTCACCGTCTTGTTGTGTTTGTCATTTGTGTGTTATAGCTCACTGATTTCATGGTTAGATTTGAAACTTTGTACTCAGATTCTTGATGGGATGTGTAAAAGCTCACTGATTTTTCACTGTTTTATATTAATATCAGACATGTATCTTACTTATATCTTTTCATCTTTCTTTTATATAACCACAGCGAGCGATTCCGTACGACTTTGTGATAAACTTCTCTGACAATGAGCTCTCCGGAGACATGAAGTTCAGAGTGCAATGGGGAAACTCTTGGAAAGTAAAAATCTCCAAGAACCCGAGATTCTACTTCATGGAGAAGTCTGGATGGGAGAAGTTCGTGATAGACAATGCCTTGGGAGACCACGAGTTTCTTACCTTCACTCACAAAGGACAGATGAGCTTCACTGTGAAAATCTTCAACAAAGATGGCAAGGAGATGATGCAACCTCCGCAATCCAGAGCCTCTTTCGCTTCTTCTAGTAAGATTTTGATTCTCTGATTATGAAACAGTGAACCGGATTAAAGACATTGATTCTTCATACTTTTGATGATGAAACAGGTCGTGTCAAAACAGAACAAGATGTCAAGAGGGAGGAAGAGGTGTTGGTGTCTTCTGACTCGAGGTCTCGTGGCCCGACAACAGCAGCTGAAACTAATAGAGGAGGCAGCTACAAAAGGAAGCTCAACTTTGGGAAGAAGAAAGCTGAGGAAACCCAAACTTACAAGAGGACTGAGAGGACCCAAAATTCCAAGAGGACGGAGAGAGTGGTTAGTAAGGAGAGAGTTTATGCAGGCGAACCTTCCTCTTCTGTTGCAGGATTCAAAATCTTTATCTCGAAATCATACATCAAATCCCTGGTATGATAAGAGCACTAACACACAGTTTCTGATATTGGCTTTTGTGTCAAACTTGATATGTTAATGATTGACGAACAAAATTGGTTTGGTTTTTCAGGCGATCCCGAAACCTTTTGGAAATTATATGCCGAAGGAGAAAACAAGGGTCAAGATCCATCATCCAGATGGGGAGAAGACATGGAAGGTTGTTTTTGTGGTAAAAGAGAGGGGTCAAATTTTCTCTGGTGGATGGAAACGTTTGTGCAAGGAGTATCCTGTTGTTTTTGGGGACACTTGCAAATTCACCCTCATCACACCACTCGAGCTGCTTCTAGTTGTCTCAAAGCCATAAGAGAGAATAACTCACTGATGAATGATGCTGATGGATGTGAAGGTGCCTTGGATAACAAGCAACTGAAGTAAACTACTTTTATGTTTAATGGTGTTAGTTTGGTTATGTGAACTTTCCTACTCGTCTGTAGCTTTCATATGTTTGGGACCAATTTTTATTTGTTTCGTGTTTCCGTGAGACATTAATTTGCTTTCTCTTAGTTATATTCAGCAACCAAAATCTGTTGGAACTTTTTTTGAGGCAGATTCCAAATTTTAGTTTAGAACAGAATTAGTCAAAAACCGGTTTGTAGGATATATGGGCCCTTTTGTCCAAAAAAAAGAGAGGATATATATGGGCCCAAAGCCCAAACCCAGTAGGCGCTTCACAGAGTTACAGTCTCTCCTCCTCCTTTAGGGTTCTTCTCTCTGTTCAGAGATCACTTCTCCGACGCAGAAATGACGAAGTTCAGGAAGCTTGGTCGGCCGGCGGGTCACCGTATGTCCATGCTTAGGTTTAGTCTCCAGCTTTTCTTTTTGCTACGTCTCACTTTCTTTTTAGATAGAAATCGTTTGATTTTTGAAGTGTTGGTATCACTCAGGACTATGGTTTCTCAGTTGGTGAAGCACGAGCGTATTGAGACCACTGTCACTAAGGTATTGTACTGATTCTCTTTCTCCCATTGTCAGGGTTTAATTAGGGTTTATAGAATCTGCCATTTTCCTACGTCTAACTCAATTTCATCAGATTCTAATGTCTGTTTTGTGGAAAAAGGATACTCCTTAATAGCAAATTCCGATTCTTGAGCTATTTTATACTCACTGTGAAACGTGTGTAGTGGTATTTATTGATTGCAAATTTATATGCTAAAGAAAAAAAATGGATTTTGCAGGCTAAAGAGGTTCGTCGTCTTGCTGATAATATGATTCAACTCGGCAAAGAGGTATTTTTATGTTTCCTTCATGTCTTTGATACTGTTGTTGAACTCAAAGAGTTTCATATTATTCGATTACTGATTGATAACATTCCATCTTTTGTATCACACTATATGTGCCAGCTTTTAAGCCCTACTAAGTTCTTCTCATTTCTAATCAGCAGTACTATATGGTCTGATAGAGGTGTTAGCTCGTTATGTATGATAACTTCATCTTGGTGATGAAATTTATAGGGGTCACTCTCTGCTGCAAGGCGAGCAGCTGGTTTTGTGAGAGGAGATGATGTCCTTCACAAGATTTTCACAGAACTGGCACATAGATACAAGTGAGTCTTCAAATTCTTTTGGCATCATTTTAACAGTCCATTGCCTAAGCGCTTTGCATTATCTGGATATATATTATTTGTTACAGAGATAGAGCTGGTGGATACACAAGACTGCTACGTACTCGCATACGAGTTGGTGATGCTGCTCCTATGGCCTATATCGAGTAAAACTAGTTTCTTTTCTTTATCAGTCTTTCTGGTTTTACATTCATATCTCCATGTTAGATCAAATAAGAAGTGTTAATGATTTGGAAGCTTTCTGGTGAACTAATTTGGTCGATACTTGATACTTTGGATAGGTTTATTGACAGAGAGAACGAGCTTAGGCAATCAAAACCAGCAACACCTCAACCACCGCAACGAGTGCCATTGGACCCATGGGAAAGATCTCGGCTCACCAGGCAGTTCGCTCCGCCTAAGGAGGAGAAAATCCCTGATTCTGAGCTGTAATGTGGCATAAGCAATTTCCCTCTGTTCACCAAATATCTTGTCTCTGTCTCAAAAATGTATTTTCGTGATCATTTATCATATGCCACAATATGTTTTTACAGAAGGCAAACAATAAGTTAGCTTTTTCATTTGTTTGAACATTGAAAATGTACTCTTGAAAACATTAACAGGCTTAGAGAGACTCTTTCTTTGCCTATCTACCTATGAACTAAACTGTTAGTAAAAAATGTTACTCTCTTTTTCTTGCTCCTACAAGATTAGGTTAGAGTTTGAGATGCTAATCTCTTAATGTGTGCCCTATGATCGACCAAAAGCAGTAAAATTTATGTACCTAATGCATGGACCTTTTACCTAGTTAACTATCTTTAGGTGAACTACTTAACAGAACCTAAAACCCCAACTTGATTTTCCATTTGAAACCTACTCTTGTTTGAATTTAATGTTTATTTACCTGCCCTTTACCAGTTTCTGCGACCTGCATCATCCTCCTGACTTTTACAGCCATCTCTAAACCATTGAGATGGTGATAATGATAATGATGATGATGATGTCTACTTCGTTGAAAACTTTTGGGGATTTCGTTTTCTTACAACAAATTCTGCTTTAACGTCAAGCAAAACGCAACTTGAGATCCTCCTCCATACACATTTATGATTTTAGCCCAACACGCTATATATGGAATCATTCCCTGCATACACCTATAGGCAAAAAAGTTGCTTTCTTCCAAGTTTTGAAACTTTATTGTTTTACTTCAATTAGTCCTAAGACTATGAACTCTCAATTGATATAACATGAATGCAATGTTTGCTTTTATGTTTAAAACAGTTTATCAACTAAATTACAATGAGATGGTTTTCTTCTTTTAAAACATTCCTAAACCCCTTATAGTCTTAAAGATTGATTTAAGCAGACATCGAAGCCCACTCATCAGCCTGAATAAAGTTAGCCACCGAATACACATGAACATGCTCGTCCGGTATCTGACTGCTCCATGAAACCCTTTGTGACCTATCTGATCCCGGACCCGTGTTCTTAGATTCACCGTAATAAAGTGTCTTGAGCGCGAAATCCCCGCTCCAAGGTAACCATCCATCAGGAGTAATCAAAGCCTCTAAATTACAACCTATAAACACAGTCCTTGAGTAATCTTTCCATGGCCTCCCCAAGAAGTTCTTATGCACCTTAGGGTTAGCTTTAAACAGCTTCATGTACTCCTCTGTTCCGTTAATCAAACAGTTCAAGAACACGAAACCCGTGGACTGGGACGGGTCAATCCTTCCTTGGGCAGTGACTGCGTTTTTCTCGCCCTTTTCAGGGTTAATTTGACGCGGTGCGATTAGGATTTCACAGTCTTGGAAGACAGCAGCTGAATTCCCAAAGATAAAGTCAACATTTCCTTGGATACGACAGTTTTTGTAGAACTGACGAAGACCATGGGCATAGAGAGTGTCTTGGTTCCCAAGGAACTCGCAATTCTCGATCAGAGAAAAATCGCTGTCGGATCTAAACGCCACCGCTTGGTGAGCGTCTGGTCCCGCCGTGTTCTGGAACGTTAGATCACGAGCCATGAATCCATCTCCTACCACTCCTAAACAAAACAAAACATTCAAATCACATATAAATTCACTTTTGGCATTACTATTACAATTAACAAAAAAAAATGATTAATATGCTTATCATTTTGGAATAGCTCATCAAAAAAGTATTCTTTCACGTGACCAGACTTAAACCACATAATATTTATCTACATCTAAACTCTAATAACAATATTAAAATTATGAACTTTCAACTCTTAATTTATACAAAAAAACTATGTTGCTTTAACATTAAAAAGTTACGAGAGACACTCACCGACAGTTGCAGTATTGTACGTAGTGATCCCAGGCATACCGGCGTTTAACGAACCTGTAATGACCGTTTTGCCCATACCGTCACCGATAAACACAACGTTCTTCTTCTCAAACGGAACAATAACGTTCTCCTCGTAGACTCCTTCGCTAATCTTTATAACGAACTTACGCATTCCGTTATCCTCCGGCGCAGCGTTAACGGCGTCTTGCACCGTCTTGTAACCGCATTTTCCGTCTTTACACACCGTCACGTCTTCTTTTAAACCGGAAGGAAAACCCAAATTAAGCCCTGTACTCGGATCTAAGCCCAAACCAGGCCCAGTCTTTTCCCAAAACCCGTCACGTTCCGTTGCTGGGTAAGTCCACGACGCGACGTTGTCTCCGAAGTTATCGTACGATACCATCATGCTAAGCGCGTTGCTGGTGACGTGGATAAGTCCGTCGAGAAACGACATCGTTTCACCTACTTGGCTCGTGTCGTTGACGTACTTGAGCGCTGACCATGAATCGTACTGGTACACTAGAGCAGCGCTCATCCAAGCTCGAGCGTCTTTGATTTTGCCACGTGTTAAAGCTTGATCCGTCGATTGAGTGCGGTGCTCGGAGTAAGTGAGAAGCTGGAGACACGTGTTCGCGGCGTTTGTACGGTTTAGATTCCCTACGGACGAGTCTACAATAGACTTGATTTTTGATTGGGCGGTTTTGAGGTTTTGGAATGAGAATGAGATCGCTGAGTGAATGATCTGGATTGGTTTAGGATCCGGAGGAACCCGACCCTGTTCGGATAGGGAAGAGACGCATTGGTCTGGGTAACGAGTTGCGTTACAAGCGAGACGGATCTGAGCGGCGAGAGACGACGAAGGATTGACCGGAGAAGTGTCGCCGGAATTGTGGTGGTGGTGGTGACGGGAGGAGGAGGAGGGAGAGGAGAAGAGGAAGAGAGAGAAGAGAAGGATGAGAATGGAGGACATGGTTATGATTAAGAGACAGAAGCAACGTATTGGGGATTTTCTGCGGTGAGGATGATGATGGAGTTTCGAAGAAGCCATTAGAGACGAATGTGTGTGTATATATATGTATAGGTGTGTGTGTGTGTGGAAATTAATTAAAATTTTGGAAAGAAATAAAATTGAAATAAAAATAAGGAGAGATGGATTACAAGTCACAGACCATTAGAGAGTCACGGGCGGTGCGTAGTGGAACACTATGGGGGGGATCATGCGCGCAGAGACGGAGAGGAGAGAGAGAGATTGGAGTTTTGTGACTGTCCTTTTTCGTAATTACGGTTCTATTAGGGAAGATAAGGAGATTATAATAGATTGTCCGGTTAAGACCCCGGTTATGTATTGGTTTAATGTGTTTAGGTCCGTCTCACGCTATTGATCTTGATTCTTGACTTGCGGTTGGTAATTGTTGTTTTCTTAGTTTTTCTTTTTTTTTCATTTTTCCTAATATCGAATTATTGTTTATTTTGTTTTTGGATTCTTATTTTATACTCCCTCTGTTCCTAAAAGAGTGATGTTTTGGGTTTTTCACACAAAGAAAAGTAATTTTTATATTATTTATATTATTTTCTGTTAATTTAATAATATAAGTCTTATTTCTCTCCTCTCTCTATTGGTTATTAACAAAAATAATAATATTATTAACCTACAACATCAATCTTTATGAAACAAAAATAAAATCTAAAACATCAAATTTCATGGAACAAAGGGAGTATACGATTAATAGTCTAATTTTAGTAAGCAATCGGCTCCAAACACTAATCTGGAGATTAGAATATATGTTGATTTGGTTAGGTTTGGTATTAGCAAACACTATATCACCAGTTTCAAGACTCTTATGTCTATTCTGCAATTACAGATTTTATACATATAAATGTAGTTAAAATTTTGAATTTTTGTTTATAATATACTAAACTTGTAAATTTTAAAATCTAACTTGATTGGAGGTTATATCTTTAGTTAATTTGATAATTACATTTAAATCTCAACGTAAATTATCAAACGTTAAACTAGAAAGAAATCTGAAGGATGTTAGAAATAAACTAGTTTCAACAAAAATAACCTAATTTTTTTGATTTCATAATGAATACCAAATAGGCAATTACATACTAAAATCTCTGAAATCATTTATCTCATAAGTTTTTATATCCAACATGTTTGGTATATGTATATATTTTTGGTCTAAAATAACATAACCAGATGTTTGTAGCGGCCCATATTTTTGGCTCGTATAAGCCCACTAAGATGGATTCTGCACCTTTGCCAATGACCCAATAAAATAACTTAGGGCTTTAAGGTTCCAAACCCACAATTACCATCCTCAGGTAAGTCGGGGGCTCGGGGCCAGGTATGAATTAGTCCAAATCCCCAAGTTTAGACAACCGATTTTGAGAAGAATGTTGTTTTCCTTTACGATTTGGATGTTATATCTTCTCTTGTTTAATGTTTTCTTTTCTTTCTTTTTTTTTTCAAAAAATTTGGTGTTACTAACATATTGACTAATTAATATTATTTATTACAAATCCGTTGTAGTCTAGCTGGTCAGGATACTCGGCTCTCACCCGAGAGACCCGGGTTCGAGTCCCGGCAACGGAGATTTATTTTTACTAATTACAGACAAAATTTACCCAATCCTAGCAGGGAACATGACTGATGTTCCAACTAATTACAGGTTTTTGGTTATATATATGTTTTATTCTGTCCCAATTCTTATACTCTTTGGATTTCAAAAATGTTCGGTTTTACTAGGACTTGTACTGTAATTTAAGACGAGTGGGATCACATGCCTCTAAGTAAAATGTGTTAAATTAATTTAATCTAGTAAAAAAAATCATCTGAAATTGGCTAAATTGTTCTTTACTTAAAAAAAAAAAAAAACTGTTCTTTCACTGTCCCCACTCACGATGATTCAATTACCCTGCATGCTCATAAACCTGAGCTAAGGAATTCCTTTTTATAGAAAAATGCTTATCGTCGAACAAAATGTTGATCAGTGGATGTTGGAAAAAAAAGAATGTTCATTAGTGGATATATTAATCGTTGAATGTTAAAATATTCATCAAAACATATAATTGATTGAGTCTATTTGGTTTTTTGTTAAATGAGTCTACTGTCTACTTCTCGTGTATGTAGCTACAATACGGCATTATGCGTCTATGCATGGATACTGGAAATACGTTTGTACCTGCAATAATCCAAGAAAATGAAAACCCTCGAAGTCAATTTCATATGTGTAATATTCTTCCCCTCAAAAACAAAAGAGAAAGAAAAATAAAGTGAAAAACTCATTAAAGAGTTTTCCATAACACTAACACTTTCGGACCAAACAAGAGACTTCTTCACTTTTCTTCACTGCAGCTTCCCATGCCTTGTAATCACTTTTTTGTAGACTTTTTAGATCCTCTCGCGAAAGAGAAAAAATAAACATGTTTTTTTTTTTTGCTACTCCATTTTAAAAAACTTAGCATCATTACTAATATTATAACACATAATCTACCCTCGTAGTTATAGAAATCAATACAATAACGCATATATATCCTACCTTTTTCGTCTAGCTTTATTTTTCTTAACTTGATATATAGCCAATTTGAAATTTTATTTTTGGATGAATTAAGCCAAGTGGTGAACTGGTGATTACTTATACATTTTCTTTTTTGGTTTGATCATTTTTAATGACCAAACCTAACCGGTGAAATTGGAGTAAGATAAAGTGATATCACTAGATTACAAAGTGTTCAAATTTGGAAAGAAACAACACTGAGTTTTTCTTTGTTTGTTCTTCTCCATGGTGGAAGCAGAAAGAGGAAATCCAAAAAAGAAAGAAAAAGAGAAGTCGCTGTAAGAGACCAGACTCTGAGGAAATGAGGGTGTGGTTCTTTGGGAATCGTAACGCACAAAGACGGAAGATTGTATCGCTATTAATAAAAAGGAGGAAGAAGCACAATTGCTGAAAAAAATAGTTATATATGTATGGCCTATATATATATATAGTTATTTAATGCTTTTTTATGTACGCGATAATTTGGATGAAAATAATGGAGATTGTCAGATTTTATGATTCAATCTTCATCGGAAAATGTTGCATAGTTATTTCACCCACTCACGTGTATATGTACTATATACATTTACACTAGATTCATCTAGTTAGGGTTTACGGTTACACTTTATACACAGACGAAATGGGGGCCGCTTGAGCTGTCACATGTTTAAACCATATCATAATAGATAAGCTAGTGATAATTTGCTTAAAAGAAAACATGATTTAGTAAATCAATTGCATTCAATTTTTGTTTATTACAACTCGGTATACATTTCGAAACATATTATACAAGCTTTATAAACCATTATGATATTTCACATCACAGTTGCAGAAATGTACATACAACCAAAAAGGAAAAAGTAATAATAAAATACTATATGTATTCTAAATGAAATCATAGATTTAAGAAGTAAATTAAATTTATGTGTCTTATATATTCTATTATTTTACATGTTTTTGTGGAAATTTAGAAACTAGCTGTCCAAAATGAATCATTTAACTTTCACATGTATGAAAAATATTAATAGACTTAATTAAAAAACACTCTAAATTTATGATCAGGCAATAAAAAAATTGTTCATTGCTCCAATCCATCCGAATTTGTATTATATAAAATACATGGCAAAATAAAACTTCTTTTAACTAAACTATATTATATTATAAGTCTTGCTCATGACTGTTATATACTTTAATAATATGATCGAATGCTAGCTATTATATTAAATACACAGTTACTCTTTTAATTGCGGTTTTCATTTTAAACCGCTATAAATGCGAAAACTATATAGTGTATACTTATATCGAATCAAATTAATTTCCAAAACTTGTGTGTGTATAAGTAGATGTTCATACATGTAGTTGGCAGTTGGGTGGATTTAATAAGAATATAATATACAGTGAACAATGGATTAATACCAAAGAAGTAACCCTATAATGCATGATTGCAGCCTGCATGCGCAATTTGTATGATTATAATGCAGACCAAATCATAACATATGTGCAAAATATACGCTTATATCTCATATATGTACATATACATGTGTATTTATACATTGCTTTTGTGTTGAGGCATATGACATAAGAAACTTGTCACATTAAATCAGAACCGTCTGATTTTTGTATAAACGGATCGAAACAACGTATATAAATTTGCCTCTTTTGAAGTCTCATAAAATTTCGTGTATTTTACGGATTTGTGTTTGTTTTATACACTTGTATACAAGAACGTTGTTACGTAGATGTGAACTTTGTTAATAAAAAGCAGAAATTGCTTCATGGAAAATGATATATTCACCACCGTCTTATATAAACGAGTCACGACGATGATACACGTCTTTCTTATTAATGACAATCATGGATAACACCCAAATGTTGAAGAAGCTAAGGTGTCCCCATGCGAGTGATTTGATGTTTGTTATCCTTATAAACCTTTAATCACGTCGCAAGTTATAGAATAGCTTTGTGGAAAAAAGCAAGTTGATCATTTGTTTTATAATAATATATAACATTGCGAGTTTCACACACAATTTACATTCAATATTGGACTCCATCGAGGGGAGAGAGAAAATCACGACCGTTGATCGGGATAAGAGTATAGGATCAACAAAATGTGCTATTTCGTGAAGAGACAAGAGAATGAGAGAAAATTTATCAAGATTTCCTATTTTAGTGAATGGGTTTTGTGAAGAGAGAAGGAGATAATTAAAGGGATTGTAAATTGAGAAGTCAGAATAAGAGCACACAAGTGGTGACATCTTTTGTGAATCAAAGAGAAACTCATGTTCATATAAAGTAATTCACATTCTTATAGCTAGTGGTTATTAGTTTATTACTTTGGTGAAAGCCACTTTCTCGATATACCCTAAATTCAAGTCTCAATGTGGGAGAGGGAAACCCTAGCCAACTCAAAACTATCTCATTAGTCAACTGGAGCTGCTCATTAAAAAAAAAAAAAAAAAAA
>Ga0041059_1001521_pt1 | contig 18292 bp, 13 predicted proteins | sample AraColnosormetaG_FD_56232 | JGI IMG/M metagenome (GOLD analysis project Ga0041059, IMG submission 56232) | Arabidopsis roots microbial communities from North Carolina, USA - Col MF nosort | ecosystem: Host-associated > Plants > Roots > Unclassified | place: USA: North Carolina | collected...
TTAATTTTAAAAAAAAAAAAAAAAAGTAGTGCTTCTTTTTTTACTGTCTAAACTTACTAACATTTTCCAAAACAACTAAACATAGCAGATAGCGTTCCATATCATTTATGTAACCCAAGGTCTAGGCCCAAGCCCAAGCCCATATGAGGGCGATACACTGAAATGGCAATGTATGTGGGGAAAACATTGTGAAGCTAAGTCCGAGTAGTCACTTAACCGGAGATCGGAGACTCATCGTTGCAACAACAACAAATTTCAGAAGATCCGAAGACGAAACGATGCCTATAAGTGCGACAATGGTCGGAGCTTTGCTGGGTCTCGGTACCCAGATGTACTCCAACGCCCTCCGCAAGCTCCCTTATATGCGTCGTAAGTCGTCCACCAATCGAAAAATGCTACAACAACCCTAATTTTTGTTTTCTGATTTCGATTGTTGAGAAAATGCGATTCCGATTCATTGTGTTCTGATTGGATATTAATATATGTTAGATCCGTGGGAGCATGTGGTGGGTATGGGACTTGGTGCTGTGTTTGCGAACCAGCTCGTGAAATGGGATGTGAAGCTTAAGGAAGATCTTGATGTGATGCTCGCTAAGGCTAGAGCTGCTAATGAGCGCCGTTACTTTGGTATATATTATCCTCTTCTTGTTTTTGGTTTATCAGCTTCTCAAATTTTGCTTTTTTTTAGAAAAATTGGTGACGTTTTTGGTGTATGAAATGGTTGCAATGGTAATTGAATTCTCCGCAATGAAACTTCGCTCAAGGTTTAATCATTTGGAAGTTTTTCAATTGAGCGAATCTCTATGCAGGCTTAGCTTGTTGCAAATCTGTTTAGTCAGGCACTCTTATAAAAGTTAAGACAGTTTGAGCAATACAATTATTCCTTTGAACATGATCTCAATGAGTCTGGAAAGATAGATACTTTCGACTAGTTCTTTGGTTCTAGAGTTAGATAGGTTGCAAGGTGCCAGTACATATAAACTAGATGCGAATTTGAAGGGAACCACATATGTAAACGTGTCTCGTTTTAGGTAGTAAGTTGCTAAGCTTTCGCAAACTCTTCTTTGATAAATCTTGTGACTTATGATAAGTTCAAGAATCTCTGTTTGTTTATCACCATTGGCTATTGCATATTTGCGAGGGACTGGCAGAATTTGGTGTATTACATTTCTTGTTTTGTTGGATTGAATAACTTGGAATATTCAAACTTTTCCTTCTGTTTTTGTAATGCAGATGAAGATCGGGATTAATTTTGCGTGATCTTTGAAGTCTTCAGAAAAGAAATATCTTCCCCTGAACTCATCTCAAGTGCTTGTTTTGTCTGATCTTTCCTGTATAAGCGTTTCTTCTCCTTCTCTTTGACTTCAGCTCTGGAGTTCTTTTCATTCACTGTTTTCGAATATGAACCTAAAGATTTGTGTTTTCACAATCTGAATCTGTTTGTATCTGGTTAATAATGGCGAAATGATAAACCTTGCAATCTACCTTCTGTTATGAGAATAGAGTTTCAGAATCAGAATCAGAATCATTCTGTTTAAAATTTGGTTTAAGTTGTATTACAAGTACATGCAAAAGACAATAAGTGTTTTTGTAGCAGATGGATCAAGTTCGAAACAATCTTTGTACTGAAAGAAACCATGTCATCTATACAAAGCAGAAACAGAATTTCAGAAGAAAAAATTTAAAGTTGGCAGTTTTCATGTCTCCAAAGACATTTGCAGGTGTCAGTTTTTTTACAGCTTCTTATAACCGGCCGTTCTGTTGTTGTAGACATGGAGAAGACTATCACAAGCTTGCCTAGAAGATGGTCTCTCTTGGGGAGAAGTTTTTGTGCACTGAAGTGCAATCTCAAGCACCTGACAAGCTGCGTCTTCCTCAAATGGCAGAAGTGGCTTAAGCTTTGGATCTATGAGTTTATCTCTCGCAGAACCCGCTACTTCAAGATGTGTTTCAACCCATCTCACCATGTCCATCTCTGCACCAAACACTGAGTCGGTTGGCATTTTCCCAGTCACAATCTCCATCAACACGATCCCCATACTGTAAACGTCGCTCTTCTCAGTCGCCTTCAACGAGTAAGCATACTCTAGACACACAATTTCAAATCTTTAGATATTAAAACAGTGAATATGCAAGAAAGCTAAGAAAGAGAAGATGAGTACCTGGAGCAATGTAGCCATAAGAGCATGCAAACCAGGTATTTGAATCTGTGTTGGTATCACAGTTCTCAGTTAAGACCTTGGCAAGACCGAAATCTCCTAAATGCGCTTCCATGTTTGAATCGAGGAGCACATTACTGGATTTGATATCACGGTGAACGATAGGAGGAACACAGTCATGATGAAGGTACTCTACTCCTTGAGCCAATCCTACTGCTATTCTCAATCTTGCTTCCCAGTCTAAAAGCTTCTTCTTTTTTTCGAGCACGGGTTTGTCCTCATGAAGCCAATCCCAGATGCTTCCGTTCTTCATGTACTCATATATCAACAGATTCAATCCTTCTGACTTGCTGCTGCAGTAACCCATTAGCTTAACCAGATGCCTATGCCTGATTCTTCCAAGCGTCTTAACTTCTCTGCTGAAGCTCTTGTTTGACATGAGATCATCCTTCCAGAGAATCTTTTTCACTGCAACAGTCTCACCATTTTCAAGCTCCGCCTTGTAAACCTTCCCAGAGCCTCCTGATCCAATCATGAACTCCTCGCTTAGATTATGTGTAGCTTCCATGATGTCCTCCCACCTGATATCGGACTTTGAAGCTCCGTTTCGAAAGAGAGGCTTGTGTGTAGCTTGTGAAGAAGAGCTTGACGATGTGTACGCAGTGCTTCCATGACCCACTTTCTTGAAGAAATCATGCCTTTGTTTGAAGAAGAGAGCGATTACAAGTATCATCAAGCCAATCGCCGTCAATGCTGAGATTGCTGATATTATCACAACTGATCTGGCACTAAGACCTTGTTGCTTGTTATTACTTCTAACTCTGTTGCAGCGACTTAGTGGGCTTCCACAAAGACCTGTGTTGCCTAAAAAGGAATCAGCTGGCCATCTTGAGAACTGTTTCTTGAGCTTCCCTCCGAGGTTATTGAAAGAAACATTGAGATATCCCAAACTCTTCATATCCCCAACCGAGCCAGGAACTTCCCCTGTAAGCTGATTGTGAGAAAGATCAAGTGTTTCCAGCTTTGATAATGTCCCAATTGTCGAAGGTATATCTCCAGTGAAGTTATTGTAGCTGAGGTCTAAAGCACTTTGAAGATCCTGAAGCTGTCCAATCTCAACTGGGATTTCTCCTGTTAAGCTGTTTCTTGATAACCGAAGCTCATACAGCTTGCTGAGCTTTCCCATAGCTTGAGGAAGTGAACCTGAAAACTGGTTCTTATCAAGGTTAAGGACATTGAGAGCTCCCAAGTTACCAATCTCTTGTGGAATCGACCCATTAAGCGAATTTCCATCAAGAGACAACACAAGCAGCTTTGTACAGTTGAACAGTTCAGTAGGTAAAGACTCAACAAACTGATTCGAAGAAAGCTTGAGCTCTCCTAACTGTGAAAGTTTTCCAAGCCATGGAGGTATAGGACCTGATAGAAAATTGTTATTGAGATCGATGTGTGTCAGTTTCTTGCACAAGACGAGCTGTAGCGGAATGGTTCCTGTGAGAGCGTTGCTTGACATATCTAACAAGGACAGCTCGCGGATTTTCCCCAACGTCCAAGGGATTTTTCCTGTCAATTGATTCTTGCCTAACCTGAGACGATCAAGATTTTGAGAGTTTCCTAGCTCCAGGGGGATTTCATCTTCAAACCCGTTGTTGGTGACATCGAATGAGAGATATGAGCTCGAACCACATAATGGATGAATCGTACCATTGAGCCTGTTGTGAGAGAGATTGATTCTGGTGAGGTTCCTCAGACTGATAAGTGAATCAGGAAGATTTCCTTGAAGAGAATTGTTGTAAAGCATCAACTGTTCCAAGCCCTTTAAGAACCCGAAGGATGAAGGAATTGATCCCGAGAGCTGATTATCCGCCAAATCCAAGATGTTCAGTTGATGACAGTTACCTAAACTGGCGGGAAGTCCACCCACAAGCTCGTTCTGTCTCAAGTGAAGCAAGTTAAGCTCTTTTAATCTTCCTATTGAAGGAGGTATCTCTCCTTCGAAATGATTCCCGAACATATCAATCATCTTCAAGCTTGTGCAGTTTCCAATCTCCTGTGGGATTTCCCCTGAGAAACGATTCTCATACAGAAACAGAACCTCTAATTTTCTGAGTGCGCTGATCTCCTTCGGTAACTTGCCTTCCAAGTTATTGTGATACAACACAAGCCACTGTAGATTAGTGAGGTTTGATATCGAAGGAGATAACGTACCCTCCAAGGTATTATTGTGGAGATAAAGATCTGTGAGTTCGACTAGCTCAAACAATGCTTCAGGGATCGAGCCAGCGAGAGAATTGTTCGACAAATCAAGCTGCTTAAGCGATTGACATTTGCTTAATTCCACAGGGATTTCACCAGAAAGCTGAGTTCCAGACAAAACCAGTTGCTCCAAGTTTGTGTTGTTAGAACAAATGCTCTTTGGTAATGAACCAGAGAGATGATTGTTTGCTAGAACCAAATCAAGAAGCTGACTCATGTTCCAGAATTCTTCAGGTATCTCTCCGGTAAGATTATTCGCCGATAAATCAAGAGTTTGAAGATTTCCCAGATCAGCCAAACTCTTGGGGATAAGACCTTGAAGTTGATTTGCCATCAAGCTAAGATACTGGAGTTGGCTCATTTCACCTAATTGACTCGGTATCTCTCCGGTGAGACTGTTGTTCGCCAGGTTGAGTATTTCGAGGTTTTCAAGGCGTCCAAGCTCCGCCGGTATCGTCCCGTTGAGCATGTTCTCCGCCGCAGTGAACACAGTGAGATCAGAGCAGTTTCCTAACTCAGCCGGAATCGGTCCTTCGAGATAGTTATCTTGCAATATCAACGACTGAACTCGGACGAGACGACCGAGCTGACTCGGTATAGGACCGGTGAGTCTACAAGAAGCCAGAGCAAGCATCTGGAGATTCACCAAGTTCCCTAACGTCTCCGGGATATCTCCAACAAGCTCATTGTCTCCGATCCTTAGCGACCGGATATTAACGAGGGAGCCGAGCTGGCTCGGAATCTCGCCGGTGAGTTGGTTAGAAAAGAGAAACAGAGACTCCAAGGAAGTAAGGTTGGAGAGAGCAGTTGGGATGGGACCAACTAGATTGTTGGAAGATAGATCAAGGTGGATTAGGTTGTCAAACCGGCCAAACCAAGGTGAAATTGAACCGGTTAATCCTAAACCGGTAAGGTTTAGAGCAATTACACGAAATAAACCGGTATTGTCGCATGTGACTCCGGTCCAAGAACAGTAGTTGATGTTATCAGAGTTCCATTGTCGGAGAGGATCGTCTTCTTGTGGATTCGTGACCAAAGATTTCTTCACCTCGAGAAGAGTCTGAAGATCGTTGTTGATGATACCCGGTTGACCTAAACCGGAAAAACAGAGGATGAAGAGGAGGAGAAGAACTAGTGGTTGCATGTTTTCTTCTTCGTCGTCTTATGGTTTGGTTTACTGAGGAAGAAGAATGGAGGTTTTATGGCATTTGTGTGATTCTTGTTGTAGAGAATGATGAAGAGGGAGAAAGATGATTGGTCATTAGAAACGGTGCATAGGGACTCTATCTCTGAGTTGGAGAAGAGTAAATGCAGAGAGAACAAAGTTTCTTTCTCTCTCTCTTTTTTGTGTTTCTTTTTTGCTATTTCACTGTTTTATTGAGAGATCTAGAGAGAGAGGAGAGAGGGGTCAAAGAGAGGTCAGAGGAGAGATGTGGGGAAATGGAATGGGAAGGCTCGTAGAATGAAAATGTTTCGGCTTTTAGCCTTTTATCAATCAATGGAGGGGCAAAGGTCAACGGTCGTACTATGATGTTCGTGTGTACATTTATTCGTCCGTGGAGACATGTTATATAATTAAAACAGTGCCTAAACTTTGACATAACATTTGGTCTTCTTAGGAAAGAAAAAAAAAAAAACATTTGGTCTTCTTTAGAAACCACAGAATATATAAATAAATAGTGGAGTAGTACACTTTACATTCACATCAAACTTGTAAAATTATAAGCTTATAATAAGTACATTCTATTTCGTTTGATCAATTAACAACTTATGACATTTAGATTCGTGGATGTTGTTCCACTATATTCTAATTAAATTCTGTATTGAAGTTCCGATCGATTCATATCTCTTGGACTCTAACGACTTGGAGTTAAGTTAGAAAAGATTTAGAGGATTCCACAAATGATAAATGATCCCAACAAGTTTTCTCATTTCATACTTCCATTATCTATTTATTATCTATCAAACACATGATTACTACTCTGAATGTATAGAGTGTCAACTCTACACGATTCCTTAATTTTTCTTTTTAGTGTCTTTGTGATACGCAATCATTTGATTTATCAATTTCGTGAGAAGTTAGAGTTCTTTGTTCTCCTATTTCTTTTCGACAAGTTTAGTTGTTTAATTTTATCAAAAAGAAAAGAAAAGTTTAGTTGTTTATTAGTAATAGACCTTTTATTAGTTATATAAAGGAAAAGTAACAATAATGAATAATAGAAAATAAAATGGTGATGCATGGCTTTGACCTTGGACAAGGAGAAAAGAGTGGTTGAGAAAATGACTTGGTTGAAGTATATATTTTTGGCTTTGGTTATGTCACAAAGTGTGTTAGCTTCTCATCACTTCAACCTTTTCACGACAAGGAGAGCAGTTGTGGTATGATCGTACATTAACATGGCATCATATGATTATGCCCTATATTTTATTACCAAGTCAAACATAATTCTTATTAAAATTTGCAAACATAATTTTTTCATCCATCTTTTTCTTTATTACCCAAATAAGTTCGGTGATACTTTCCCAATTTATATGTTCATCGAAGTAAAGAATCAACTCGTGAGTTTTGAATAATTTCGTGTGTTTTTTGCCTTCAAAAATTGAGGTTAATAATAGATATAATATGTTGTTGTCGATTCGGAATCTAGCTTGAATTTAATCACACCTATCTAATTATAGGAAAAAAGGAATAATACATCGAATAATATTGTCATTTTCATAAATTGTTATTATTATATAAATTTTGGTTGACTGTAATAACGCTAGATCGAATCAAGTTTACGTACAACAACTTGTTCGATAATTGATAATCTATAATTAAAAATGTTAATATTCTACTGAACGAGATTCTAAATCCAAAAGAATGAGACAAAGGAATTATCTTCGATCCACCAAAAAGATCAAGATGCTTATTTTTTTTTATTTTTTTTTGTCTATTGTTTGGTTGATTTATACTTTAATTAATCTTAAATTCAAAGGAATAATTTCATTATGCATGGCAAGAATTATGAAACGCATAGTGGTCTTACTTCAAAAATAAAATATTCAACATATTGAAGATAATTATTAAGAATCAAGTTAGTCAATGTAAAGTATCAAATAAGTAGCCAAAGGTAAGAAATAGATTGCTTATGGTTCTGTATAACTCAGAGTAGGTTTGTTTGGTTTGGACCGTAACTTTTTTTGAAAATAGTAATGTTAGACAAAGAGTAGAAGAAACGCAATATGATTTGATTGATTAGTGTAACCACAAGGTTAATAAATAGTATAAGTAATAATCAATTATTGAGACTAATCAACATTATAGTTCGGCGTAAGAGACACAATTACCCTAAAACATTTGAGACACTAATCATGCTTAGGGACTAAAAACATGAACATGAATTAATCAAAAGAGAAAAAAAAAACACAGATGATTCCAAAGCGTTTGTTGGCTAATCAAACTCATTAAAGCAGCCAAGAAAAGAAGAGGTTATGATTTGTTTGTGATTGCGATTAAAACAAACTAACACACTTAGTCTAACTGTTCCATACAAATACATAACCTTACACTAAACAAAAAAAAAAACAGGAACCTTTCAATTACATGGTGCAGTTTCTAAGTAGCTCAAGGGAGTGAGCACCAAGTATGAATCTCACTCAGCTCATAATTATTTTTTGCTTGAATCAATAGAGTAACCGTTCTTGATAGATGTCAAGTGCCTTGATAATTTTTCCGATGAACATCTTTCTGTGCATTCTATACTTAACCGCTGTTGCAAATGTTGTCCTTGCTTCTGACATTGAATCTGTCACAACAACAAGAGGGAAAGCTTAAGTTTTAGTATATGAGCGATAATAGATAATAACACATTGGTGTATATATCTTTAGTGTAATACCTAGCAACTTCTGGTCTTGCTCTGCTGTTGTGGGATATTCCGCAAGCATCTTTCGACATTCATCTTGCAATTCTTTAACTGCTTTTCTTTCCGCACTCGGTATTGGAGGAAGATCTATGTCTGACCAAGTAGGTAATGTTCTTGCTGCAGCGATAACTGCTCCATCAACAAAAGTATCGCCCCTCGATAACTCGCCTGCCACAGATTTAGGTAACATTGGTGCTCATTTCTCCATCTTTTGTCAAGGAATAGAGAGGAAACAGAAGAAAAGGAACTTACTGTCATGGTAATATTCTTCAGGAAGACCATAAATATTGAAGACCGATAAAAAGGAATTTAAATGGATGCGAGAATCTCCAGAGAACTTTATAGCATCCCACGGATTCTGCAGCAGACCAGAAAAACTGAATAAACGAGAAAACTTGCAAAGGAAACATAGTTTGTGTAAGATGAATGTGATTGTCGTAAAAAGCATTACCACAGGAGTTGAGAAGCCGTATCTTTCCATAAGCATGTTGTTTTTCTGGCCTGGCATGTAATTAATCGTCATCTGTGAAAAGCATTATAAGAAGATAGATAAAGCAGTGAAGTGAGGCTGACACTTAGGAACATTTGAGTCTCTTACCTCTTCGCCTTTCTTAATGTCTTGACCAGCATTTGACATAACCTCCAGCATGCGATCTTTAGGACGCCAATGTAGGAAACAGTTTGGTTCAAATGAGTGGTTTAGCATGTCTGCAGAGAATGATCAATCGTGAGATTCTTATTTAGTTCCTCAACAAAAAGTTCATTGATACTAAATCTTAATTTATCAATAACTACACAACATGCTCTTCCTTACCAGCATAAGGAATCATCATATTTAATTCCTGAACCAAAGCACCGACCCTAGTTTGCATACTGATGCATCGTGTCTGTGCCATACTAACCGCCCATATGAATCTTTCTGGATCCTCGGCAAGCCTTTTGATTTTGAGAGGAACACCTGAATGCTGAGACGGAATACAATTTGCCAATGAAAAACAAAGCAATAACCAAATGTCAAGATATACTGGAAACACATATATAAGGCCTCATTACCCAATTCTTTTCCCAAAAATCTAGGATTCGTTTCTGTTGTTGTCTGATAGTTGAAACAAGATCAGGATCTTGAAGCTCCGCAAGGTCTTCCTATAGAAAAACACACAGAATTAGATATCATCAAGCATTAGTTTAAAGACACAAGTAAATGTGACCAGTTTCAAATGGCAATCATATCAATTCAATCCACCTCTGTAGCTAAAAGCAAGCTGCTGCACTCATCAGCAGCCGGCAGGAAATCGCCATAGAGCCGCCAGAAGTGATCATCTCGATCAAAAGAGAATAACAGAAGACACGCTAATCTGATATCCCAATCAATCTGTAAGCACAAATGTGAAAGGACTTTGAGAAAGATAAGAACTTTCGAGTTGATGATATCGAAATAGCACAAATGTGTTACTACCTCAGGATCAGTCGAGTTAATGATATCGAAAATAGGATGACCAATTGGTACAATATCAGGGAAAAACATCCAAGGGTGCTTCTGTCTAATGGTTATCATCAGTTCAAGAGGAATCTCCATAATCACCTGCAGAGAGAAAAGAAAACAAAATAATCTAAAGAGAAGAACAAAACAAAAAGTTGTCAACTTTTTAACTAAGAAGACTGACTCTAGCTCGACGGCGAGGTTCGATATCCTTAGAAGCATAGACACCAAAACCATCTGGACCTTCTTTAAACTCAACTCCATAAGCTCTCACACTTCGAACATAGCCAATTTTGTAGAAATCCGGATCTGCTGTCTCCAGCTAGTGAAGAAACAAAAGACAAAAACCCTAAATCAATCTCACATATGAGGGAAATGCACAGAATTGTCTAAAGTTACTGCCGTTAGAACTCATTTGTACCCTACATCAATCTCACAGATGAGGGCAATGCACAAGATTGTCTAAAGTTTCTGCCTTAAGAAGTCCCCTATATCAATCTCACAGATGGAGGCAATGCACAGAATTGTCTAAAGTTACTGCCTTAAGAACTCATATGTACCCTAAATCAATATCACATATGGGGGCAATGAACAGAATTGTCTAAAGGTACTACCTTTAGAACTCATTTGTACTCTAAATCAATCTCCCAGATAGGGGCAATGCAAAGAATTGTCAAAGGTACTGCCTTTTAGAACTCTATAAACCCTAAAACACTCAAAACTGAAAATCCTAACCTCGGACGAGGAAGATTCTTCGGAAGCAGGAGATTGAAACAGAGGGAAAGGTTGTGTCTCAATAGACGCAACTTTGATGGGTCGTACACCATTTTGTCTGTCTCTTAATAAATTGCTTCTGGGTCTTGGTGCTGACACAATTCCGTTGCAGAAACCCTTTGTCCGACCGGAAAAAACATGAGGAGTACTCAGAAAATTCAGACAAAGACAGACACACACACACACACATGACATAGAAACATTAGGTGATACAGAGAGATAAGATTAAGAACCTGAGGTTTGGAGATAAAGGTGTTGGTCAGGAACTGAAGAGAGACTGAAGAAGCCATTCCTCAACAGAAGAAAATGGGTTTAGCAGAGGGAGACGAAGATCGTTATCCTTTGTTTTCAAGATTTTAACTCTTAGTTTACGATATAATTTATTTGGAATAATATGTTGCAAGAAGCTTTCATAGCTCAGTTGGTTAGAGCACCCGTTTAGTAAGCGGGAGGTCTTGAGTTCAACTCTCAATGAAAGCAATATTTGTTTTATTTTCTTCAAAAGTCTCTTTACATCCAAATTATTTATTTTTTTGCCATGAAAATATACACAACTCTATCTCACTCTTTTATTTTTACAGTATAATTCATATGTACATTAATTGATCTCAAACATTTCTTTGTGTATGACAGTTTTGGTTACTTTGGTCATATACTATTAGAGTGTAAAAGGCTCGGCTTCTGATGGAACTTCACGAGCTCTTTGGCTCTCAAGTGGCATATACTGTGACATGATCGTCATAATCTCTGAGTCCATGTAAGACTGTTAATAGGAACACCAAAGAAAAGTTAGTTTGGTAATCCTAAAACCGTTATTAAGTACAAAAATGCTTTTGTGGAATCAGAAAGAGTAGTAGTACCCTGAACCGGTATTTGTAGAATATATAACCAGCTAAACCGGCTACTGCAACGATAGCCAGTATCAAGAATGTGAGCCACCATGCCGTTTTGGATCCATATCTCTCTGTAACAAACAATCATCAATGTATATTAATTAGATACTGTTATGGAATTTGAGTACTCTTAAATCTTGATTGATAAAATTTTACCTATACAAGTATCTTGATCGTTTATGTAAAGCCGGTCACCAGAACAGCTGCATTTGTATCCACCCCATGAGTTCTTGCATCTGCAACCGCTACATTGACATACCGAACGCTCTTTACATTCGTTAATATCTGCAATAGAGCCAAATCAGAAAACATAATTACATTGTTGGTAATATGATTATGTGGTTTCTTTCGAGATTTTAATCGATAAGTTAAGAGTTATGTACCTTCACACGTCAAACCGTCGCCTTGGAAACCTTCAGGACATTTGCAGCCAGTAGATACAGAGTCCTAATTTTTCATAAATAACAAAGAGATGATTGAACTGAAAACAAGAACTTTGTAAGGGAGGGTTTGGCTTATGACAAGAGAATCACTAAACTGAGCAAGCAGAGAAAGTTAAGCCGTTCCTTGTGTCAGACCAGCAACCTCCATTGTTCATAGTACACCTCGCAGGCCCATAAGCTGCAAAGCTCAATCACAAACCAGAGACTATTCAAGAAACCGGTCTCAACATTTGAGAGCTATGTTGTGTGAAATGTGTGAACAACTTACGTGTACATGAAGTGTACCCGTCTCCTTTATATTGAACACCTTTTACAACCGGACACTCGCAGAGTCTTCCTCTGAATGTGTCCTGATCAAACAAAAAAGATTCAAGTATTATAGGACTAGAAAATATCTCTCTAGATTTTCACATTTTCTCTAGTTTTCAAAACAATTCCAAACAAATTGATACTGATATTCAATATAGTGGTGAGATGTGATGTGGTAAGCTCGGTTTTACGACATACTTGACAAGCAGTGATGTTTGCTTTTGTATCCTGCCAGCAACCACCATTGTTTTCAAGGCACTCATTTGTCTCTAGACCTGTGTTTAAGCAAATGGCAGGCTCCGATGTTTCATTAAAACCAGCGCATATCGCCTTTAAAACCGCGGTTCTCTCCAATCTCCCTTCACAATTGCAACCAATAACAACAGAAACTTCAGCATCTTCATAAAGAGAGAGTGAAACTGAAAAAATATCAAGTACCAAACCTCGATATTGAGCGTTATTGATGACTAATGTTGGCAATATCGTAACATCTCCCCGGTTTCCTCGGCCAATCTTGAAATAGTTACAGTTAGTAACCAAACCTCTGAAATGTTTCTTCAAAACTCTAAATAAAGATAGATTAAGAAACTAACCTGAGATACTTGCTCAGTTCTCAGAACTTGGTTCTCTGTATCAGCCTCAGGATCACCAATGCATTTCTTGATCTTCTCAATAGGTAAATCTGAAAAAAGTCTTAAAGATTCATAACCTAAACAAAGAAGACTCTCTTTCTTTAAAATCTAAAAAGGAAAAGAAAAAAGATTCTTACTCAGAGATTTGATGACACTCTCAGCACAATCTATGCTGTATTTCTTCTCCTTCATCGAACATCGAGAATGAAAATCGGTAACATAATCCCACCAAACCCAAGGCCTGCTACTCTCATTCGCAACTCTATGCACACAAAGCTGTCTCAGATTCTCAAGCACAACATCTTTCCCTTCATACCCTTCTCTGAAATTATCCTCAGGGTCAGGAGCACAATACCTCCCATGGTTTATACACTGAGACTTACAATGTGGACTGTTTATAAACTGAAAAGGGCAAAACCAAGTAATATAATGCGGCGTAAACGCGGTATAACCGCCTTTTTCGAGTATCTGAGCATGACCTTTAAAGTTCTTGACAAAGTCCATCTGTTCATCACACCGTGCACCACACTCATCATTGCTATTAGTCCACAGCTCATATTCTACTCTCTTATCAGGATGAGGCACAGACTCTCTCCAATCTAGTTTTATAACTATGTTTTTCCCTTTCTGAAACCCTTGTCTTAAGTCATCTCCAAATGATTTATCGATTAACACCGATGGGATTGTTAGCTTCTCTATGAAACCATCCGCATCTTTGCTCTCCTCTGGTGAATCCATTGTCAACAATGGCTCGTCTACATTATCCGCCACAAGAACTGCAGCCGCGCCTGCTTGCTGCGCGTGCCACGCTTTTAAGGCAAAGTAGCAACCTAAAAACATCCAATAATGGAGCAAAGATTACTTGAGAGATTAAACTTTTAATCTTTCTTTGTAAAAAAAATATATCTTTCTGCTCAAAATGTATTTTTGCAGCATAACCCATAAAGTCCTATTGGCTAATAACATAGCAGACTAAAGTTTAAATCTTTGAACTCAAACAAAACAACAGTAAATGGACAAAACAGAGGTTTTAACTTTTAAAGATGTTTTTAACTTTTTTACCTCCACGATCAAGAAGCAGAATAGTGGGACGAGGAAACTTGGGCTTGAAGGTTTTACCAAAAGCAGAGCATCCATCGGTTTTACTATCCGGATAAACCACTGACCCGATTAAAAACCCACCGTAATCGGGTAAACCGAAATTGGCTATCGAGCCGTCGTGCTTCGACCTCATCTCCTCTGGATTCAGCACGCTTATGCTTTCTTTCTCCACCACAAACCTAGCCTCGACGACCATAGCGATGATGGTCAACGCCGCGAGGAGAAAGGTCAACGAAGCTCTCCCGTTGACTAAACCCATCTCTGAAGAATCCACCAAGAAGAGTTTGATCGATGATAACCTTTCTGGTACTATTTCCCGGGGAAATGAAGGAGAGATTCAGAGAGAAAAATCAAAAACAGAGGAAAAGTTAAAACAGAAAACTTCTGTGGAACTGTTTCTGATTGAAGATGATAGCATACTATAGTTTATATAAATAACAAAGAAACGTCAAACTCAAAACATAATTTTAGAAAATGGAAAAAATTTGGAAGATGTTAGACTTTTGTTAAATTTCTACTTGTTTTTTTTTTAAATTGGTTGGTGGTATTAGTATAGTAGGAGACTCGATCAAAAGCCTAGACTTTGAAGAGATAAACATTGCGTGTATAAACAAGATATATACTTAGATTCTTATTTTTTCTAATTATTTGGATATATCCTTTTAATTATTTAATTTGTTTTTGATAAATATCAAATTTTAATTATATAGAGAAAGAAACTAAAAATTTTAACCTAATTCATTCATAGGATTCGTTTTCTCCAATCTGAATTCTGAAAACCTTTCCTATTCCTCTTAGAATCTGGTCATTGTAGTTTCAAAACCCTTTTCCTATTCATCTTCTAACTCTCTTCTTACCTTTATAAGAGGAGTTGTTCATTGCTCAATATTATTCAGCTACTTGTAATTTCGTATTTAGGGTTTTAACAGGTTTATTCGGCTGTATCATACGTGAAGAACGATGATTCGAGATGATTTGTCACTATCTCTTGGTATCATCAGTGTTATCAGTTGGAGTGTTGCCGAGATACCGCAGATTATGACTAACTACAATCAAAAGTCCATTGAAGGAGTCTCTATAACCTTCTTAACAACATGGATGCTTGGTGATATCTTTAATGTTGTTGGCTGCTTGATGGAACCAGCTAGTCTTCCAGTTCAATTCTACACGGCAGTGTTGTATACTCTGGCTACACTTGTTCTCTATGTTCAATCTATATACTACGGGCATATTTACCCGCGGTTGATGAAAAACCGAAGGAATCATCAGATGGTTGATGTAGAAGAGCCTTTGCTTCGTGAAGAAGCTAAGCGTCCTTCTACCAAATCGTTGCTATGTGTGGTCTCGGTGTTCTTGTTTCTTGGATCATTCAACGTATTGAGTGGTTCAAGAAGTATGGATTTGAGAGGGAAAGATAGAGTGTTTGTAGTTGGAGGAGCAGGAGCAAGAAAGCTTTTGGAGGTCTCTAGCGGTAACTTAGGAGAAAACAACAATATTGGAATGTGGTTGGGTTGGGCAATGGCGGCGATTTACATGGGTGGAAGGCTTCCTCAAATATGTATGAATGTAAGGAGAGGAAATGTTGAGGGATTGAATCCATTAATGTTCTTCTTTGCATTCATTGGCAATGTGACTTATGTTGCAAGCATACTAGTGAACAGCGTCGAATGGTCGAAAATCGAACCGAATCTACCATGGCTAGTTGATTCAGGAGGATGTGCTGTTCTTGATTTTCTTATTCTGCTTCAGTTTTTCTACTTTCACTGTCGCAAAGTCGAGGCAGATTCCGTCAAGAAGAAGCATGAAACCGGTGAAGAAGCTGTCTAACAAGGCCTCGAACAAGTAGAGTTTTGATCTCACCACCAGAAAGATTCATGTAACTTAGGGAGGCTTCATCAATCATGATATAGGTGGAGTTGTAATGACTACTATAATTTTGCAATTGCTTTATTTCGTTACTTTTAAATTAACAGGATTGAGTTTTGTGTGCTGATGAAACTACCTTTTGGGTTTCTACTTTCTATTTTTGAGTTTTAATAATTTGAAGGTGTTTATGGTTCTGAACCTATGCATTCATTGTCAACAAATTTATATCTTTATCAATTGCATTGTGACATATAACAAATGTCTAAAAAGCTAAAAGTATTTGTCCAAATTAGAACAAAGAGATGAGATTGCATATATTAGTCCATAAAGTTGAGTCGATGAAAAAGAAAAAGGAGAGAATAGCCTTTAAACCCAATCTTCTATTCTCTAAGGTCTAACAAGCTATCATCAAGCTTATTTATTTGTCTTTTTCTCACCGATTACGAAACACTGAATCCATTGTATATTCTTCTTGCGATCTCGTCAAATTTCATAGGTGAAGAAGGTGAGTTCTGAAACCGAACTTAGTTGGTCTGTATTTTACATTGGAACAGAACTTGAGATGTCTCCATTTCATCTTCTTCCAAATAGTTGTTGTTTTTATGGAATCTTGGAACTCTTATGAATGAAAGATTTTTCAGTATCTCTTGATGCAAAATTGGTTTTCTTCTTCTATGCATGTTGAATATGAGCTTAGATCTGCTGTTCTCAATCACTTCCCTCTGTTGTGGTCTTCGCTGCTCACATGTTGTGTATTGACAGTGTTCTTAATTAATGATGTGGTTTGGCTTAACGCGCATAGATTTGTATTCCAAATTAGGGTTTGAATCTTAAGTTCCAAGTCTCTTAAAAGTTTATTAATATAGGGTTTATATATTTGCCAAGAAATGGGTAACGGAATGTGGAAGCAAGAAGCCAGAGACTTGGTCGAGGAACCATCGCAGAGTAATGAGAAGCTGGAAGATCAGAGACCACAAGAATCTTCATCCTCCATCCCACGACATGTTTGGGCTAATCGGGTAATTGGATTTGATTGTGGATGTATGAACTTTAGGTCTCATCACTCATAGAGATATTTGCATTTTAAAGCTTATAGATTCTGTGTTTTGTTTAGAGAGAAGAAAAGTTTGATTATAACAAATACTACATTAAACAAAGGGCTGACATTGCAAAATATGGAGGACCTCATCCAAATATAATCCTCTTCGGTAGAGTTGGACTTCATTGCTACAATCTGCAAAATGTAATATATTCCTACACGTTCGTTCTAGTACGATTCAAGTGAACTTTGTTTCTGTCGGAGTACTCTCACCAGATCCTTATTTTTGTCTTTGCTTCTTTTGATCTTGTAGGGCACAAACTTACAATTTCTGACTGTACACAATTTTGACTCATGGATAACCTCGATTCTTTCTCATTTCATAAGTTTGGAGGCAATGGATCCAGTAGACAATTCGATCTGTGAGTTCGAAACGCACGTTAGGTATGCCGTTGAGAATAAACACTGCTTGAGCACAATTACAACGGGAGGCAGAATAAAGCCCAAAATTCCAGGTAAATGTAAATGCACCTTTGTTTTCCGTCATACCTAGTTAGTTCATACGGCTATATTAGTTATGTCAACTTGTGTCTCTTAGAGGAGGAAGACACATATTTTGGATGGAACAAAGATCTCGTGGATGATTTCTTCAAAGGTGGTATGCCCGAGTGGATGCCGGAAGATGCACTAACGGGAAGGGACAAGCTGCAATACTATGAGGTGAGATTTTTCATGTGTTAAAGATTAAAATATTAAGGATTTGATGTTGTTGATATGGTACAGATGAAAGATTCAGAGTTAGAAGAAGAGAAGGAATGGCTTCATCTATACGCGGAACTCGCATTGTTCTCCAAACTGGTAAGGAAAAAAGACTTGATCACCGAAAGAAAGAGGGGATTTTGTTTATTAGGCTATATATGATCTGTTTAAAGAAACTTGGTTTTTGGTGTTGTCTTGTGTAAACGCAGCATGCGCATGCGCTGGAGTCTGCAAAGCCATTTGAGATGAAGAAGATAGTTGTGAGAACCAAAGCAAACGTGGAGTCGAAGAAGAAGGTGAAGGCGGAGAATGCAATCTTCTACACTAGCTTCAGAACCCGTTGTGGTCGAGACTGCAATTGTATAATAAGGAGAACGACTGATGGAAAGCGAGACCATTTTTCTCTTGAAGTCAAATGTTTCTTGTGAGAGTAGTAGTCCCCAAAGTTATACAATAAATAACATATTATATATAACTAGATAAGGCCCGCCTATTTAGGCGGGTGTACCCGAAATTTTCAAATACTCGAACGGATCTAAACTTTAAAACTCGAAAAACTCAAACCCAAACCCGAATAAGTATCCAAACATATCTCAAATATAAGTATATATTAGTTATATTTATACTTATATATAGAAAATATTAGGATTTTTTTGGATATTTTAGTTATTTTTG
>Ga0041059_1001522_pt1 | contig 18277 bp, 17 predicted proteins | sample AraColnosormetaG_FD_56232 | JGI IMG/M metagenome (GOLD analysis project Ga0041059, IMG submission 56232) | Arabidopsis roots microbial communities from North Carolina, USA - Col MF nosort | ecosystem: Host-associated > Plants > Roots > Unclassified | place: USA: North Carolina | collected...
TTTTTTTTTTTTTTTTTTTTGCTGTTTGATTTTTCTTAATGGGGTTTTGCTTTTGTTGCAATTGGTTGGAATTTGTGGATGTCAGGTCATGGGAGCCGTCGTCAGATTCCGGAAGTCAGCTAATTTCACAGCATCATCGTGATCATGAACTTCAGATTGTATCTGACGATTGTGCTCATAATAAAGTACGCTTCTTTATTCAATTTTGTAGAATTTCATAAATATTTGTTTTTTTTAGTGTTCGTTAAAACCAAGATTTGGGTTTTTACACTTATGTTTCTTCTTCTGATTTGGTCAAATGTAGAAAGCTACACAAGAAAAAGATGTAACTGGCGAAGTTTTGAGAACTCATGAAGCTATACAGTGAGTGAGACAATCTTGAGTTTGTTTTTTGTTTCTTGTAAATCAACTTGCTTTCTCTATTTATGTTGTAGCTTTTTTTCTATGTCTTTGGAGGGATGACAGGTCGTTGGATAAGTCAGTTTCTACACTTTCTTCTACAAGGAGCTCTCAAGAGATGGTTGATGGCTCGGAAACAAACCCGAGGAAGAAAGTGTTTATGGTAATGGGAATCAATACCGCATTTAGCAGTAGAAAACGGCGTGATTCAGTTAGAGAAACATGGATGCCTCAAGGTTTTGTTTTAAACTTAATGATCTTATATAACTACAGCTTCTTGCATCTAGTTAAGAGCTGTGGATTTTTCACAGGTGAGAAGCTTGAAAGACTGGAACAGGAGAAGGGGATTGTGATCAAGTTCATGATTGGACACAGGTGAAGCTTCCTCTCTTTCTCTCAGAGGTTCATGTATTCTATAAATTTCATGTATCTTAGATTGAGATTGACTAGTGTATACAAATGTGGTGGCAGTGCGACGTCAAATAGTATATTGGATAGAGCTATTGATTCAGAAGATGCTCAACACAAAGACTTCCTTAGGCTGGTGAGACGATTCTATATTTCTATGAAAGGATACAGTTTTTCACTTTTCTTCCTGTTTAAAATTCTTACTGGTTGCAGGAGCATGTTGAAGGATATCACGAACTCTCAGCAAAAACCAAGATATTCTTTTCCACTGCAGTAGCCAAATGGGATGCAGAGTTCTATATCAAGGTAGATGATGATGTTCACGTCAATCTCGGTAAGAAAACCTGCTTCTCGATTCTTTTGTTTGCATCAATCTCCTTCAATGGGAGCAATGAAAAACTTTGTCTTTCAGGTATGCTTGCTTCCACACTTGCCCGTCACCGCTCAAAGCCGAGGGTTTATATTGGTTGTATGAAGTCAGGGCCTGTTCTTGCTCAGAAGTAATTCCATTTGCTTGAGTCAAGCTTAAAGTTTCTCTGGTTTTACTGGTTAGATTATTGTTGAGTTAGTTTATTGAACTGTTTCAGGACAGTAAAGTACCATGAACCTGAGTATTGGAAATTTGGAGAGGATGGTAACAAATACTTTCGACATGCTACAGGACAGATCTATGCCATCTCCAAGGATCTTGCTAATTACATATCCATCAACCAGTACGTACTTCTGCATCCTTTTCATAAAGAGCCTTCCATCAAATGTTTGTCCTAAAAGGTTTACAACTTTGTATGCAGGCCAATTTTGCATAAGTATGCCAATGAAGATGTGTCTTTAGGGTCATGGTTTATCGGTCTTGAGGTTGAACATATTGATGACCGCAACTTCTGTTGTGGGACTCCTCCAGGTAAAGCTCAATAACATCACACAAAGCAATCTTCCTCTTATCTCTCTTGCTTCTAATGGTTATGTTCCATTGGATTCACATACTCACAGATTGTAGATGGAAGGCAGAGGCGGGCGATGTTTGTGTGGCCTCATTCGAATGGAGCTGTAGTGGGATTTGCAAGTCCGTAGAGAGAATGAAGATAGTGCATGAAGTTTGTAGTGAAGGAGAAGGAGCTGTTTGGAATACGCTTCTGTAAAAGATCATTTCAGTTCCCAATCAGCCAAGTGGTTCCAATACTAAACATAACTTTGATAGACTGCTACAAGAAAGGGAAAGAGAGAGCAAGAGAGGAGAAGGCAAATTTTGTAAAGAAGAACCAAAGGTATACAAATCATATACTTGAGAATATATTTGCTTAGTTGTTGTTGTGTGATTGGCTTTGTTGTTTCTTCTACTTGAGTTAGATCATGTTAGTATAATCTTGGACAAAAGGGCAAATGAGCTAAAAAATGCATAACTAAAGAATTTTCAGACAACTATTATTCCCTTGGTCAGATTTTAGACACAATTGATGAATATATACACTTATGCAACCCTTTTCTTTTTTTTCCGCTTCTTTATACAAACAGAATTACACGTGACCGATCCTTCTTTATATGGTAATAGGGAGCTTTTTTCTCACTTCCCTGAATCCAATCTGAAGCCTTTTTCCTATAGAGATGTTACCCTCAAATCTCAAACATTACCAATAGGCACAGTTTGTATCGAGTACCCAAAAGCTTCACAATAGCTTTTTTTAGCTGATTCTCAGTTGCAGCCACAGCTCTTTTGTAGCGCAATACCATCTGTTCTTTTGCTTTAAGCCAGTTGGTGAATCCTGGTTAGGGCGCAGAAGACAATGTCCACCAATAGCCAGTATCTAATTAAGGTAGGAGCAATGAGCCAAAATGTGTGTTCTCAGCTTTTACCCGTCGTCTTTACCTGACTGATCACCTGAAGATGTCTTCTGGTTCGCTGGCTTGTCAGATGAAGCCAGCTTCTGGTTTCCCGGTTTGTCTTCCTGAAGACAATCAACAGGAACATAGAAGTATCCCTTTGGGAGCCGCCGGTTCTTGAAAGAAGCTTCATCTGATGTCATCACCAGCTCTTTTGCAAATGTTTCTACATGCTGCTATTATCAGTTATCAAGACAAACAAGTGTAAGATCCTATGAATGTGCTGAGTTGGGGGCACAGAAAGAGTCGGAACTTAACAATCCATGTAACTTACGACAAAGTTAATCTTCTCACCTTCTTGGGCTTTGACCCGTTATCTCCATCCTCTGAAACACTAGGTGACACTATACAATGTTTGCGGGGAACAGTTTTCCCAGATAAGATCTGTCTTTCTGTTAGTTTACGGGAAAACCGACTCTTGGAAGTAGCACTGTCATCAGTTTTCTGATCCGTGTCCATTAATAAGGGACCTTTGCCTCTGCGCTTATCAGTGACTGTGCTGTCAATAGTGATATCATCTGACCTCTGTATTGCTTCACTGCCAGATATATTACTATCAGGATGGCCTTTTATTGATGTTGTAGCTGAGTCCGACGAAACTTCTGGAGGAGAAAATGGATTACGGACATGTAATGGCCGTGCAGCATGATCCCTTTTGGCAGCAAGTATTTCATGTGAGGAAATAGCCAACTCTCGCTGCAAATATACCAAACCAGTAACAGGTCAAACCCCCATGTGTTTCGTTCAATAAATGGAAAATTTTGGGTTTATTCTGTAGTTTAACATATACCTTTAATTTCTCCCTCTTGACTATCCGCTCGCACAGAAGGCGTAACCTCTCAAGTTCAACCTGGAGGAGATTTAGCAAAATTCCAAGAATTATAAATTACTTGATAAGAGATAGAAAGGAATACGCTTAACAAAGCAATGGCAAAAACATTTTGACTTCGCTAAGAACTCCTACCCTATAATGTTTGAGACTTTTCAGCTCCTCTGCACCATGTTTCTGAGATTCGGCCTGCAGAAATAGTCAGACAGATATAAGCAAGCTTATAATCTAAGTAGGCCATAATCAAGATGGCGAAAGAGATAAGAGATAAGACCTTTGCCTTCTGCTCCATGCTGTGCTTCTCACAGTACGCCTTATGCGGATGTTTACCACCACCAGTCATATGAAAACCCGCGCTTCTGGCACAGGAGGGGTGGAATGTCGTCTGGCAGTTACCATAACTGCACTGTAAAATGACAAAACATAAGCTTCTTGTTCAATCTTTGTCCCAACACTTGAAATAGATGTATTCAGATAAAAAAAAAAAAAAGNAAAGAAACGGTGACTACCTTAGTGCATGCACCATATATCCGTTGGCATACACAACAATTATCCGTTTTCTTGGCCAGAGACTCCTAATAAGGCACCATACATTGAGCTTTAGTACTTTTAAACAGCTTAAGCATCACAGTAATTCGGTATAATAATTATATAAACCCACCATTCCCTGCACAGGATTTATTTGTCCCCTTCTGAACGTTGACTCCAAGGACCACTGCCAGAAATTATACACCAAGTTATTTGCAATGTTCAATACTGAATATAGTACTCCAGATCCTGCTAATAACTGCTGCCGTAAAGGAAACTTCACCTCAGCACAAAACGCATGTACCCATTGCCCATTTGTGGTTTTCCTAAAAGCCCCAGTTGTGCCACCACACAGAGTACATTCTGTAGAAGAATTCGGTTTTTCCCCAAAATTGAAAGAAGGTTCTGAAGATGACTCCGCACATAGCTCACAGTACCAGGGACCAGTAGATTCTTTAGCACATTTGTAGCAATCAATGTGAACAGCAACCTGTAATTGGAGCCATATTATATACCGTACAGTGCATAAAAGTGGTCCCTAAAAGAGATGATCATGCCTTGATCAAACATTAGAAATAAATCACAGGAAATGTCTTTCACCTTGCAACTAGAGCACACTACAATCAGGTTCCATATAGTTTCGGAGCGCCTGCAGATGTCACAAGTTCGTGGATTTTCTACTAAAAAGTCTGGTGTGTGATGATCAGACCGCTTCTCGGATGGTGGCCCAGAAACAGCCATCTTTAAAAGTGATTCCTTTGTCTGTGGAACTAGGTGAGAGCTGCCAACAACTTTACGTCTAGAAGTGCTCATCTGTCCGATTTATAACCAGTAAGAATAATGGATAAGAAATATGGCACAACTAAAATAAATACATGGAGGCAAAAAATCAAAATGTAGCAACAACAACCTCTTGTTGTGCAGGTTCTTCTGACATATCTTTCCTAAGCGATGTATTCCTAGAAGATGTCGCCGCTGCAGCAGTAGCAGCAGCTAGAACAGCCTGGGCTTGTTTGTTTCTTTGCTCTTTCCTACCTTGCTTTCTTGCTTCCCTGACATCATGGAAATATTTGTTGACCAGAACATCATCCCATCTTCGTCCATGTTGTTCATCAATTTCCAGAGGCAGCTTTTTAGCAACTTCATAGACTAAATTGTCTGTTAAGGACCAACTATTAGAATACTATAACAGAAATAGTGTAGAAAACATGAAGAATCGGGACCATGCAATTAAAAATGGATCATCAAATCACCAGATAGTTGCTTTCTTGAAACTGCAGTGCCAAGTAACTGAAGCTGATAATATAGAAGTTCTCCTTCCAATTCATCTTCAGGAGACAGATCCAGTATGCCCAATTTCCTAGCTTTAGATAACTGAAGAAATGTCTCTGCACCCTGCAGATGTTTGTTTCCTTCTTCAGAGCCTGCCAAATGAGTTAATGTTACCAAATGTCCTAAAAGTTGTGGCATGAATCATTAAGTCTATACCATCAAAATTGGTTGTCATCCTAGCCACATCAGAATCCGTGCTGCTTTTCAGGGTTTGTTCCTTGCCAAGTTCTGACAATTCTTTGTGGATATAACGATGAGGATTGAAACCAGGATATGCTTCCTGATTGCTGCATGATCATATATTAAAAAAATGATTTAGAAGACAGGATATTTATGTTAGCCGAGAGAACAACAGAAACTGTCTAACAATTGCATTTCTGGCGCTTACAAGAGATCCAAGATAATGGGGTTTGGACAGTTCAAATTTCCACGATTCTGAGAACTATTTGGCCTCAAGGAAAAGGCATTCTCCATCATGACTCCAGAAGAACTGGAGTTTGATTGTTCTCCATGATCATCTACTCAAAAGATTAGAAACAAGTTCAGCAGCAGCTATCATCAACTAAGAAAGGAATAAAAAATATTAAATTAACTCTAATAAACATCGGACCAGAAGCTTATAGGACAACTATATGGGATATGGAAGAAAAAAAATTAGTGAAAAGTTAAAACATACCAGAAGGAATAACTGAACTTTTCCCATGATGAACTTTCTGATCAAGCACTATTGAATTCTGTATATGAGGAACAAGGCACAACAATCAAATATCTAATCCAGAGGTCCTTGTGCATAAAAGACTAACGACCACACTTGCGTTTGGCCAAACTTGATGTCAGATCTAACAAGCCTTTAAATAACTAACTAGTAACAACTATTTGTGATGCAGCTCATGGGAAAGCATCTAGAATTTAAGGAAAAATAATCACAACATAAGAGTTAAGATTTGGTGATTACCTTTTCTTCTGGAGAATGATCAGGTGCCAAACTAACACTTCCTTCTTTCTTCAAAACTGATCCATTAGCTTTAGCTTCCACAACCACAATACCATTACCAGTACAATTTTCAGTTAACGTACATCTTGTATTATTCGTCGTATTATTACAAATGTTGATTTCATGTGTTCGCTCTATAGAAAATGCCTTTGCTACAGCAGGATCTAAGATGTCAGAATCTAGCATCACTATGCCTTCAGTACAGATAGCTGCCCGACGCTCAGATTTAGTAGTGGTCTTACGTTTTAAATTTTTGCCTTTATCCGAAGAACCCATGTGTGCATGCTGGCTAAGCCATTTAACTACTTTGCCTAGTAAATCAGGTAACAAGTCTCCGTCCTACAACAGAAATTTTTGAAATCAATACACAGAAACTCACAATGAGAGCATAGAGGTTTGAAGCAGGTAGATGAGAAGTTTTATGCGTTACCGTAAGTTTAGCCCTCAAAGCATCAGGATTAATCCCAATCTCTGCAGCCACATCCTTCACATCCACTTTACCCAGGTCGATCAACTAAAAAATGTGAATCAGTGAGCACGAGATTCAACAGGTATAGACAATCCAGCTAATAAGAATATACAAACCTTTTTCAGAATCAATCCAAAACTAAGAGACTTGGACAGAGTTCTTTCATCTTCGTTGCTTCTCCCAGTCATCCCTGATTCTACATTGTCTGTTGCAGACAAGTTAAATTTTGAATGTGGTGATTCTAGCTCTTGTAAGTCACTGTTTCTCGAAATATCAGAACCTGTACCCGGTGTTCCTACATCAACTCCCATCTCATCATTACTTAGGTGACCTTCTCCAACAGATTCTGATGGAAGATGACATATAGGAGAACGACTTTCAGCTGCATTACTTTCTCCTCCCTCTACTGACTTTCCACTTTCTTGAATATCTGAATGCTTCGAGCAGAAAGCTCGCAGTTCAACCTACAAGGTTTTCTTAAATTATTTATAGAAAATTCAGCACTCACTACAATTGCATTCTGTAGATGAAACTTACAGTATCACACCCATGTTTTCCCCAGACCTCTAGCCTATTCCCTGCCTCCCTTGCACATATAGGATGGAAAGATGTTCGGCATGTTCCTATGATCAAGAGATTGTAATAACGTATCAATTACTAATCTTATATTCACCAACAAATGGAGACAATATAAATTGAATCAAAGAGAAGTGTGACAAGTAGTAAGAAAATGAAACACTGCCAAAAAGAAGAAGAAAATAAAAACACTGCATTGTGATAATAAATGCCAACAAAGCATTTTCCAGTGAAAATAATCCAGACAATTGGGTTATCTGGCATAGACAAAGTAAGGACAACGACTGTGAGCACAGCAGTAAAGCCAAATGAACCCCAATTTGAGGTGACAAACTACCCATGCTCAGAAGTAGACTGGATGCACAGAAAACAACAATACATACCATTACAACAGCGAATGCAAGCACCAGATTTCACCTTGCACAAGTTACACAATAACTTCCTCCGAGTTTCTTTTATCCCAGGAAAATTCAAGATGGGCTCCATTTTTTTCAAGTCTTCTATATACACCTCAGGCATCCACAGAGAACAAAACAGATGAGCAAACTCCGCCGGCCCACCATTCTCAGTTTTTGAGAGAACAGGTTTAAGGATGCCACCCTTTTTTGGACAAAGCAAGCATGGTCTTTCAGAATCAGCACGACCATTCTCCAGCTCACACCAAGAGCACAACCAAGGTTTACCTGAATCTTCAAGCAGGCCATAGCATTTTTTGTGAACTGTAGCTTTGCAGGAAGTGCAAACAATCAACTGATGATGACCAGTGCAGCAAAAATCACATAACAACGCATTCCCTTCACAAGGAGCCGCAACCATTAATTTCCCCAAACCTGCATCACTACCAAGAAGCTTCCGCTTTTTGGAGGGCCTTTCTGATGTCAACAAAATCCTATTTCTATTACCTAAAACCCATTCTAAACTACCAGAATAGTCTGACCCAGAGGAGATTCCATTCCCTACATTGTCAACACCCATTGGCTTAACAACATCCTCTTCTTTTCTTACTGTGCCTTCAGATATATCTTTAGTGAGAAGGTTCTTAATTTGTTCCAGAACAACGCCATCTCCACAAACAACATCCTCATTCTTTGCACTCGCATCAGTTTCCCTCTGTTGAATATCAATAGAATCGTATTCCACCGATGGAATGGAAAAGCAATTTCTAGAAGATAAAGATCGTAGAGATGCTAAATCAGACAAAGTTTCTAAATCAGGAAAATCTAAGCGCCTAAAGTAGTCCTCATGTTCAAGCCAGATACTCCCACTTCTCAACTTATCCCCTTGCCTAGAAGACTTCTTCTTCTTCTTATCCGCACCAGAATGAGACTTCTTATGCCGTTTCTTATTATCCGAATGGTTCTTCAGCAAATTAGCTAAAGCAATAGGTAGAGTAGGCACACTTAACACAGAAGTAGAACCATCTTCAGGAACATCAAAAGGAGACCTCTCAGATAGATTTTTGCTAGCTTGAGCTAAGAAATCGATTTCCAACGAACCCATATCCTCATACCCATTCTCCTTATCTAACGCAACCCTACGAAATGGTCGATAAGGCTTCTCTTCAGCACCACAACCTCCGTCCACTCCCCTACCCATCATCTTCTTCCGCCACTGGCATTGGTCAACGTTCATAACCGACACAAACCACCACCATAAACTCCCACACCTCCCATGAAAAAACGAGAAAACACTTAACCCTAACCCTAAAATCCCAAATCCTCCAATACAACTCCGCCTTTCAATTTCACCTCCCAAACCACAGGAGAAAGAAACAGCCAATAAAATCAAAACCCTAACCCTAATTTCCCGAGCCTAAAATCCTAACCCTAGCCTAGCTCCGCCCGTACCAATCTTGGCGCCTCTCAGATTAAGAACGAAGAAAGAAGAAGAAGAAGAAGATAGAATAAAAGCGAGGCTAAGATTAGGGTTTCTTCTTCAAATTTCTCTGGTTCATCTTCTTTCGGATCCTTCCCACGACTGGTTCGGTTTCTTTTATTTTATTTTTATTTTTTCTCAGAGAGATTTTCGCGTTATTTGCAGGCAACAGAGGAACGGTTCATTTTTGCCAGAATTTTTTTTTAATTATTTTTTCAGCTTTTTTATTCAAGAGAATATGATAGAGAGGTGTGAGGCGTAGGCTAGTACTCGTGCACCTCCTTTGTTACGACACGTGTTTTATTTTTACTCGTTGGATGACTCACGAGATACGACCACGTTAATTCATTCGTACGGATAATGCTTTTTTTACCTCTCGATTCTTTAATTATTTATTGATCCTTCTTTTTTGTAGTAATTGGAGATTAGGTCATTACTTTTTTCAGAAGTTCATTTAGATCCAAATTAGATTTTCTTTTATTTTAGTTTTTAACTTTCTGTTTTTTGGAGCCTTCTTATTGTTTATGATGATGATACCACTCTCTCTTTTTTATTGTTAGATTTGCTCTATATTAGTTTTTAAAAAAATATTGCTTTGATTATGATTGATTGGCAGAAAGAGAATGTATGTATTAATTACATGTGATGTACATGTTCTATATTATTATGAAAATGACTCTTTGTGCCCACCAATTAAACTAGAATCCGTTGTTTACAATGTTTTGGCTTTAAAACTATCGAGTAGNAAAAAAAAAAAAAACTAGATTAATTGATATAATTAAGGAGATCATGATGTTTGAATTATTTATGGATGTATTAATGTATAATGTTATTTCAAATGTTTTTTTGTGAAATGATAAAACTACCGCATTAATACCTAATGATTTACGAAGCTGGAACCTCAAAACTTGTGGAAATCAATTTGTAGAATGAAATTTTTGTCTTGATTTTTAATACCTAAGCATAACTCTTGCACAAAACGACAAATTAGTAAACAATTGAAATCTTGATCTAGTAAACAAATTAATAACTTGTTAACTTTCTTAATATATCGCCGATTGATAGAATGTATTTGAAGGTGATTAATTAAAACGTTTTTACCAAACAGTTCTTCATTTTTATAGGGGATGAACTTCACCTGTAACTTTTCTTCAGAGGTAATTACGTATTTATGCACACAATGTAAAAATAGTGAGTAAGTCCTATGATCTAAAGAGTTTTCGCAAACCACCAAAAGAGAAAACGTTTAACCCAACCCAAGTGGCATAATAATATGATGTTTTGGTAAACAAAAAAAAAATGGTTGATCATCCATTAATGACAAAGCTGTAGCACGAATTTGTATAGTTTATCAGTTGCAAAACTAGGTACACTTAAATTTCATTTAATGGATAAATAATTCATGCTTGAGAGCCTATTATTATTAGAGTAGTAATTACGCATGCTTCCTAAAAAAAAAAACCACCCTTAAATACATTCCACATTCACCAATATTAAGATCTTCAAACATACACAAACACAATAGAATAATCTCGTATCAATTCTCTCCTAAATAGTTCATTTACACGCACCATACATCAATGGATTCCAAACTAATCCGTTTCGCTGTTGTGATTATGCTCCTGTCCATCCAAATCTTTTGCACAGCGGGTAAAAACTGATTTATTGATTTATTTTGTTTTCATCACAATTAACCTCACAATAATAACAACAACAAAAACTCAACTTTATTTAATCAATCTATGTTTAAATTAATAAAAAGCATTATCTCATGGTTTGATTTTCTTTGGATGTAATCTGGTTCAGTCTAACTCCGTTTTTTGGAAACGATTAAATATTTTAAACCAAACAATAACCGAGTACGGTTTGATTACTATATTTTGTGTCCTTCTAGGTGTTGCAGGGGACATCACCGGAGATTGTTACGGCCGGAACGGCAACAATCTCCCAACGCCGGCAGATACAGTTGCTCTATACAAAAGCAACAACATCGACGCAATCCGTATGTACGAGCCCTTCGCAGACATGCTCGAAGCGCTTCGTGGCTCAGGTCTCTTAGTCGCGTTTGGTCCACGAAACGAAGATATCCAATCCCTAGCTCACGATCCAGCCGCCGCAACAAATTTCGTCTCCACCTGGATTACACCTTACCAAAACGACGTTGCAATTAAATGGATCACAATTGGTAACGAAGTCTTCCCCGGAGAAATCGCTCAATTTGTTGCCGCCGCGATAAAAAACGTCAACGTCGCGCTAACGAATTCCGGCGTCACAGGAATCTCTGTCACGACGGTTTTAGCTATGACCGCGTTGACCAATACATATCCACCTTCCGCTGCAACATTCCTCCCAGATCTAACCGAGATCATGACGGAGATTACATCGATACTCTCAGAGACGAATTCGCCTCTCATGACGAATATCTACCCGTACTTCGCATACGCGTCAGATCCATATCACATCTCACTCGATTACGCTAGTTTCAAATCCAATACACCGGTAGTGATAGACGGTGATTTGTATTACAACAATATGTTTGAGGCGATGGTTGACGGATTCAATGCGGCGTTGGAGAAGATCAACGCCGCAAACGTGGTGGTGATGGTGGCGGAGACGGGATGGCCGACGGAGGGAAATCCACCGCACACGAGTGTTGATAACGCGAAGGCCTATAATATGGGGATTCGAACATGTGGGAGATCTGCAGAACGGAAGCGGACGCCCCGCCGGCAAAACACGCCGGTTGACGTGTTTCTATTCGCAATGTTCAAAGAAAATCAGAAGGATGGTCCGGTGGAACAGAGTTTCGGAATCTTTGCACCTGATATGACTCCAGTCTACGATCTTTTTTGTAAATGGCGTTAATTAATTTTCCCGCTTAAATTTTTAAAAATACGTTTGTCCATTTTACTTATTTTTTTTTAGGTCTGAGCATGCAATAATTAAATTTATTTATTATTTACTTTCTGTAAGTAAAACTAAAGTGAAAATAATTAAAGTTAATCAATTGAGCGCATAGCAAGAGAGAAACAGAGGATCGAATCGTCTAATTCAAAGCACAAAGTTCAACTTAAAACCTAATTCAAAGCATAAAGTTCAACGTGGGGTTAACTGTCAGTAGCTCTGGACAAAGATACTAAAAGTAGCAATAATGGTGGTCTCTCTTATGAGAGTCCGTAAAAACCAAAATAATAATAATATTTTAATGTTGTTATTATATTTTAGTTTTTTAATAGAATTTGACTACTAAAAGAATTACACGTGTATATTTGGGGTTGAGATTGTCCCTTAAATAAGGGTTTTTAGAGCTCCTCTCTCCTCTGTCCCTTTCATTTTAATTATTTTTCTTTATTTTTATTATAAGAGACTCATAAGAGAGATCACCATTGCTGAGATCACCATTGCTGCTGCTCTAATGTCTTTATAACATGACGTGGGGTTAAAAGTTTTAACTTAACAGCAAAGCATGACAATAATTGCATATCATGGATTCGATTTTTTTGAAGGATCTAGTTTGAGTGTATGACGTGTGTTTGAGTCTCCCTAATGTATATTTCAAAAAGAAAAAATATTCAGAGATAATCTTAACATTGTGCAGATTTTAAAGATATTTTAAAAATAATTATTTTTTATCTTTTAGAACAAACAAATAAAAAAAAGAAAAGTATGAAAATTAAAACAAACTTTTGCAAGATTTCATCAGGGTATTGCAACTAAGCTTCTTACTGATGATAACATTTCAAAATTTGTTCATATAAGAGAAAATGTGCTAAAGATTTTCCAAAGTATTAACAGGTTTAGACACATCACACATGCATTAACCCACTTACATTTACCATTAATTGACATAAGATTGAGCAATACACACTTTCTAATATTACTTACAAATATAAGTAAAAAATATGTCTACATAAAACACAAAACCTATATACATGGAGAGACAAACACTTTGACCAGAAAAAAACAAAAGAGAGAGACAAATTAACTCTAACATATGCATGCGGACTCAAAACATGAGCAACTCGACAATGTTCCTCATAGCTACGCTTCTTTTTCTTTCAGCCAGATTAACCACCGCCGGAAATATGAATTCCTTCGCCGGAGTATGTTATGGAAGAAATGGAGACAATCTCCCATCTCCAGCCAAAACTGTGTCTCTATACAAGAAAATAAACGTCGGTGGGATAAGACTCTACGAGCCTTTCCCTGACCTCATCGTCTCATTACAAGGAACTGGTCTTCTTGTAGCCATCGGACCAAGAAACGAAGCAATCAAAACATTAGCCGAAGAATACCAATTTGCCTTAAATTGGGATAAAACATTTATAGCACCATACAAAAACGTAGCTTTCAATTGGATAACCGTGGGAAACGAAGTGATAGAAGGAGAGATCGGACGTTACGTGCCACAAGCCATGAAAAATATAAAAGCTGCGTTGACCGAAATCGGAAACTCAAAGATCCACGTCACCACTGTCATATCCACAGCCGCACTCGCTAACTCTTACCCACCATCAGCCGGAGTATTTAAACCGGCAATAACCGAACTTATAACCGAAATCGTATCGATTCTTAGCTCTACCGATTCACCGCTCATGGTCAACGTTTACCCTTATTTCGCTTACGCATCAGACCCTAGCCACGTGTCACTGGAATACGCAACGTTCCGTTCGACTTCACCGGTAGTGACCGACGGAAAATACCAATACACAAATATATTCGATGCAACGTTGGATGCTTTCAACGTGGCATTAGAGAAGATCAACCACGGAAGCGTGAAGGTCTACGTAGCGGAGACCGGTTGGCCTACTAGAGGGAATGATCCATACACAAGCGTGGAGAACGCTCGTGCTTATAACCAGGGGTTGCTTAAGAAACTAACCACAGGTAAGGGTACGCCAAGGCGGCCCAATGTTCCAGTGATAACTTTTTTCTTCGAAATGTTCAATGAAGATTTGAAACAAGGAGCGGTTGAACAAAGCTTCGGATTCTTCGATCCTAATATGGCTCCTGTCTACGATATGTGGAATATAGCTAGGACAAGTAACGCTAGTCCTAGTTGGGTTATTTGGACTAATTGGGTTATTTGGACTATGCTCATAACTAGATTGTTTTATTAATTTTGTTTTATTTAATATATTAATTAATGTGCAATTAGTTTTTTTAATTGGTGATTATCCAGTAAAAAATATAAATGTGTTTCAATTCAAATATACAGAACATATATTGTTATATTATATCATTCTGTCGTTCCATTTTTTATTTTATTTATTTTTACATATAAAACGAATGTGTAATTTCGTCTCTCTCTAGTCTCTACAAAATCTGAATTTATTCTAACAAACTAAATGGGCTTACGGCCCATTATAATAAACAGCAGTCATATCGTATGCGCGAGATATCACCATCGATAGGAGAATTTGGATGAGAAAAACGGTTGCGTCAAAATGACGACATATAGGAATCCAACCGCAAGTTTAAAATCAAAAAGAAAAGAGTCTTCTTCTTTGGCTTTCTTTGCGTACGTCAATTTGTAGAAGCAATCTCACTTTTTCCCTTTCTCTGTACATCATCATCCTTCAAGCTCGGAGCTCTCTCTTCCCGCCGGCGATCTCCTCCGCTTCTCTCCGGTACTGTTTTCCGCGCCTTCTTCCGCATCGTTTAATCTCTTATCCTGTTGAAATTCGTCATCTCCTTCTCTCCAAATTTGAGATTCGCTAAAGGTCTCCGATTCTTAAGTTTCCGTATAGAGATCTATCTTAGATTCTCGATTAGGTTTCCGTTTAAGCGAGATCTCAGGTCATTGTTTTTTGTGTTATCAAACATTGAATTGTATGATTCGTGGATCGATAAAATCGTTGCTTACTTTTGCATGAATTTTGGATTTAATTTGCCAGAATTTCTTCACAGATCTGGAATTTTGCATCGTCTTTGGATCTGTAATTGTGAATTTGCTTGCGATTGCCATTTGCGGATCCGGTTAATACTCACTCTATTGGTTAAAATTAGAACTGTATAGTGTAGTTTATCTGGTAGCTTATGGATAGTTTCCTGAATCAGAGATTTGGATCAGAGATTTGGTAGCTTATCTGTAGTCGGAGATTTGGATCCATGGTCAATGGACATCAAAGAGCTTTGCTTTTGTTTGTTTTTATGAATTGACATTTTTCCAATCTGTGGTCAAACTGGTCATTGAGAGTGGTGATTTTGCTTGGTGGTTACTACTTTGCATGAATCTTACAATTGAGTTTTTTTTTGTGAATAGATTTTAAGTCGATCGAATGGGGAAAATCAAGAAAGTGAATCAAAGGGGTCATATTGCTACACCGTATCCATCACCATGTTGTAAGAAAGAATGGGCTGGCTCAACCTGTCCAGTATGCTTGGAGTCTCCACACAATGCGGTTCTTCTCCTGTGTTCGTCTTATCACAAAGGATGCCGTCCTTACATGTGTGCTACAAGCAGCCGTTTTGCCAACTGCCTTGATCAATACAGGAAATCCTACGGTAACGAAAACTCAGGACAACCCGAGCTTTTGTGTCCACTGTGTAGAGGTCAAGTGAAAGGCTGGACTGTTGTGAAAGATGCTCGGATGCATTTTAACTCCAAGAGAAGGACTTGTATGCAGGATAACTGTTCCTTTTTAGGAAATTTCCGAAAGCTCAAGAAACACATGAAGGAAAAACACCCACATGCTTGCCCAAGAGCCATTGATCCAGCTTTAGAAACTAAATGGAAGAGGCTTGAGAGGGAAAGAGACAGAAGAGACGTGATAAGCACGATAATGTCATCGACACCAGGTGCTGTTGTGTTGGGAGATTATGTGATAGAGCCGCATAACCGAGGTGTTTATGATGAAGAAGACGAAGAAGAAGATTACAGCTCAGATGACTCTCTAAGCAACGGGATACTGGATCTAGAATCATCATGGCAAGGACAAAGCCATCATATTCGGTTTCTTGATATGGAATCAAGTGACTTCGCATCCTCTTCCAGCTCCCCTGCTTCTCCAAGCCGTTCGCTTCACCGTTTGCTCTTTCCAAGGAACCAGAGAGGCGGCAATAGAGGTCGGTAACTTTAATTTAACCGAAGCAAATTCATGATCAATGTCCTCTGCATATTTCTCAACCTCTTTCCACGATTATAGTTGACTTAAAAATTGCAGGAGCAGTATAAAAAGGCTAACATGACTAGCCAATTAGCCATACACAGGGAATTGGAAAAAAAAAACTCGCAGTCGTCCCTTTCTTTTATTTATTTTCATGTAAATTATTGTATTCTGTGTAATTGTATTATTGTTTCTGCATTGTTGTACTTTAATGAGGAATGATCTCTTATGCCTCATTTCATAATTTCTCTTTTATTTCCACTTTTTTTCCTCTGTATTGATATGATCTTCATCTTCCTCAAGTTCTGGAAGAACAATAAAAAGGTTATGTGAAAAGAAAAGAAAAGAAAAAAAGCTTTTCTCACTTCTTAACGAAATTCAGACAACATTCGATTTCTTGATTCTTGTTTAGTTCATCACGAATCTCTTCTACTTCGTCCGCAGCCGCGTGATAATCCTCCAACCATATGTTTTAGCTTATTCTTCATTCAGAAAAACATAGAACAATCTTTAGTAAGAAAAGTATAAATTAGAAAAACAGAAAGAAAAAGATGAAGTACCCAAATATCTGAGTTGTGTTTAGCTTTGCTCCTTGCATCTCCTTCTTCTTCATCTGGATCAAAATGTCTGTATCTCCACGTTCTATTTTTCCGGCGAAATGGCCGAAGAAACGGTAACCGGAACTTACTCATCATTCTTCTTATCCACCTTCTTTTCTTCTTCTGCCATTTTTATCAACACAGACAAAGTTCAAATTAATTAAGACATTCGAATTTTGCTGGTTTAAAAGAATAATATACTTTTTTTTTTTTTATAACAATAATATACTTATTATTACAAAGAAAAATACTCTGTTTATTAGAAAAGATAAGGTTTAGTCGTAAAGCTACTCTTAGCCGATATCATAGTCAACGACTCAACATCACTAATCAGATTATTCAGACGCAACTGCTTACTTGCTCTTTAATCTTTGCGTAAACTAAAAACGCAAGTCAAGATGAACGATAAGTCATGGCCCATATCTGGCCCAATTAAATTGTAATATCTCATTAAGAAAACCAGAGAAACGTTACCTTCGGACTCGGACTCAGCCGTTCAGGCTTGTTGTCACTCTCTACGACGTCGCATTTCGAATCTCCGGTGAGACTCTCGGCCCTCTTCTGACGAATATAAGCTAACAGATTCGCTCTCCGATCATAACCGCGTATCTTTCCGATCCCACGCTTCCACGTCCGTTCAATGAATCTCTCCCCTTCATCATTCTTCTGTCTCCCTTGAAATGATCGGACGGTCGTCGTTTGACGATCAACGTACACGGTGATGATCACACCGTACATAGTCCTTGGATTTTCATATCCCATTTGCATTTCTTTGATAATTTTTTTTTTTTTGGAGTTTGGCTTCTTCAAACTCGACTCAAGATTTTGATGTTAATTAAGAGGAAACAAGCAAGAGAAGATTTCTTACTTAATCGGAATGAAACGTGTCATCATCTCATTCGGCTCTTTCATTTGTAAATCTAACTACTCCACAGTCAACGATCAAAATGCTGACTTCCCCATTTACATGTAAATCAAAAATGTGTCTAATGGGCCTGTGGGCTTATGATAACAAATCTTCTCTTGAACTATTTTGGGCCTAAAATAGATACATACTATTTTTGTTTGTTGCCAACCAATAATACACTTATGAAACATAATCAATTACTAATGACTAAATTTTGCACTTTGTTTGATTTTCTATAGTTTAAGATATATGTACTACTAGATTTTAACCCGTGGTACACCGCGGGGACAATTAATTTTTTAATATATATAAAAGTTTGCAAATTGTATCTATATATAAAATATTTTTATTTTAAAGTTTACAATTGTTATTAA
>Ga0041059_1001523_pt1 | contig 18276 bp, 7 predicted proteins | sample AraColnosormetaG_FD_56232 | JGI IMG/M metagenome (GOLD analysis project Ga0041059, IMG submission 56232) | Arabidopsis roots microbial communities from North Carolina, USA - Col MF nosort | ecosystem: Host-associated > Plants > Roots > Unclassified | place: USA: North Carolina | collected 2013-09-02
AAAAAAAAAAAAAGATGAAAGTATTTTTATTCTCTTCTTTTTTTTTTGATAATTTTAAATCATTTTTTTTGCCCAATGATATATAAAAATTTGGATAAATAATATTATTGGATATTCGTTTTTTAGTTCGGGTTTGAGAAAAGGGTTTCGACTTTCGAAAGTGGACGATGTATATAGATTGGGAGCTAGGTTGAGTCTTTGGACATTTGTATTGGATGTTGTTGATTATTAGTGTCGACACTATTAAACCTTAAATGGGCTTTCTATAAGGCCCAATTATATTACGATTATAACAAAGTGACAACTTTTACCTCGTTTTTGATCCGAAGCAATAACAAATTGTCAAATACCAAACACAAGAATTATGTAAACACTCGTGTGTGTCTAGTGGGAAATCATTGGGCTGGAGACTGAACATCAGAACACAAGAAACCTGTCAATTATGGATACACCTCCTATGACGGTTTCCAAACTTTATCTTGATTCTTATCGTGTTACATTGACACAAAGAGTTAGGTGTCAAAAGGACTAAATGAATAACAATAGCTCTCAGGATAAGAAGGTTCATAAAATGGTTTCTTTATTTTGAGAAGAAAGAGAGAGGAGCTTTTACTGTTTCTTGGGTCCTATTCCTTTAAATGAGAGGGTTTCGTTTTTACTTCTTCTATCTCATCATCTTTAGGATCCTCTTCTAGACGAGTAAAGTAATCCTCGTTACCAAGCAATGGGTCTCCTCTTTTGAAGACAGGGTCTTTTCCAAGTCCTAGTTCAGGCCAAAGCTTCGGTACTTACAGAAGGATGTAGCGGTATTGATCTGTATGAAGGAGACTCTCTAAAACTTAAGATCATGATTTGAAAACTTACAAAAAAAGGGATTGACTTAATTGTTTTCATCAGTTTTAATAACATGATTTTGAATTTACGTCTTATTGTTTTTTATATGAAAAATACAATTAACAATAAAATTGAGCAAAAAAAAGGGAAAATACAACTAAAACATAAGTAAAAGATAAACTACGGTTTAAGTTGTTTACACAGATGTGTTTTGTATCAAATGAAAGAGACTCTCCATATCATATCTCTTTTACTACCACGTCCCCATTTGGTTAGTCGATTAGAAAAAGTTGAAATAAAAAAAAATAAAAAAAAATAAACAAAAAACTCTTTTAATAAAGTATGATATTGCAAATTCTCAAATTTCATGAAGGTTTTCATCTTCTCTTCTATATTTTTTTTCTCAATGCAATGCATCAACTAATGTTAGCTCGGTTAAAATAGTAAACAGAAGAAATTACACTATAAGAAATATATATACACAACTTTGGAGGAAAAATCATTTTAACAAAATTAAAATAAAAAGTAATACTGAAAATTTTAAGTTTTTTATAGAGTGAAACAAACCATTTTAACAAAAATAAAATAAAAACAATTTTAGTGCATTGCAGACTTTTGCGCAACTAAAGTGTCTTTTTTAAACACATCATAATTTATAAACTTCAAAATTAATATTTTTAATTATTTTCGAGCGTTATATTAACAATTATAGATAAATTATATATATAATTTTATGTAAATATCATTCCATATTCAAAAATAAAACTGAATATATATAATTCACTCATTGTGGACAACTTGCTAGTATATACGTATAAACAGAGTTAAGATTCAAGACACAAAGTACTAGAACGATCAAGAGAGTGTGGAATAAAATTTACCTAAAGGTACTTGATTGAACTCAATTATGTTTGGTCTTGCATCATCTAAAAGCCTTTTCGCATCACCATAAGCAATAATAGAGTGTGAACCATGAAAACGAAGAGAATCATAAAATGTGCATGAATAGCACCAAATTGGATAACATCTGGACTCGGGCAATCGTCAATGTCCCATAACAATGTCGTCTTCGCTTCTGCAATATAGAAAACGAGATGGATGAATACTAAGATTTTATAGTAATTAGTGAAACTATAGAGAAATATAAACTCAATATCCTTAATTACCTTGGTCTTTCTTGGAGGGTCGAAACATGGTTTTCAACAAATTTAGAGACAAATAAACTTTCTCATTTGGATTTGTTTGTTTTTGATTGTGCGTGCTAAGAACCTAAGACCACCTCCAATAATATTTCTATAGGAGTCTTTAAGCATAAAATTCTTACGAAAAAGTTAAAAAATAAATCAAAACTGATAATTAATGTAAGGGACGATCCTTAAATTAAAGTTTTTAGAGTTTGTAAGAGACTCATACGTGTCATTGTACTATTGGGTAGAAAATATGAGGGAAAATAATCTTTTTTTCTTTCCGATGATTGTTGAAGGCAAGAATCTTGAAATTTTAACAAACAATTTGGAGAAAAGAAAGATAGACGGGGTGATTGGATTAGACTTTTAAGACTTTAAGAAGTTTTTAGAAGTTTTAAAAGTTTTTTTAACCCAATCAAACATTTTTGGTTTTCATAAATTTTAAAGCCTTTAAAGTCTTTTTTTCTTAAACTCTTTGTTTTCAATATTTTTTGAAAATCACGTATAGGTGACTTTAGAAATAAAGAAATAAAAAGTTTATAGTTTTTTTCTTCTTCTTTCTAATATGTATATAAACTCTCATAACATTTCACAAATAAATTATTTTTTGAAAAAATCTAATTGATTTATAATTGATTTTTTTCTTGTTCTTTTAAAATCTATTTTCCTATATATTTGGTAGTTATTTTAAAATCGTAATTTATACAAAATTTCCTATGGAATTCATTGATAAATGTTTATAATTACTGTTTAATTTATATTCTTTTAAGATCCACTTATGTATATTAAAGAACATCAAATATTACATTTGATGCAAAAGCAAAGAAATATGAATGTATAAAAAATTTACCATAAAGTTTTTTTGTGTGAATGTAGTTGTTATATCACAGTTCGAGTTATATTTGCTATAATTTATATTATTTAAAATTATAAGTTTTACAGTTACAATTTCTACAGTTTTGGTGTTACCTATCAGATTTTAACCGTTAAAGTCTATACTGTTAAAATTTTTAAAGTCAAAATTTTTATAATCAAAGTTTTTACCGTCAAAGTTCCTACAGCGAAAGTCTCTACAACCAAAATTAACAGTCGTTACCAATCGGCCCTAAAGATAGATAATGATATCTTACCGCTGAAATCTTCTCCCTCGTAATACATGGTTTTGACGGATTGATCGAGACAATTAGAGAGTGATAAAAAAAAATCTGTGGTTGAGTTAGGGTTTAAATACGTAATCAGGTGACACGTTAAATTATCTAATTGTACTTTACCAAAAATTATATAATTGTAATTAATTAAAATGCCAAGAAAAAAGAAAAAAAAAAACAGTGCAGATAGACATATGGTTGATTAACACACTGTATTATCCATTTATTTACAGTGAAATAAAATATGATTAAATAAAACAAAAACAGAAGCCTCCAAATATTTGGAGGCTGATTACGCCAACTAGTCCCCGTGTTCCTCGATTAGGTCGGCCCATCATATTGTTGGATAATTACGGCCCATAAAGTTTTTACTTGATCTGAAATCATCCAAATGAGAAGATTTAGATAATTCATAAATTATATTGATGTTCAATTGTTCATCATACTGCTCTTTTGTTAACAACAATATGGCTTTGAATTTGATTGATTGTCTCTAATTTTGCAGATATTGGAAAGACGAAATGGTTCGATATTTTGAAGTATAGGTTTATTCACATGAACACCCTCGGTGATGAAATCGAGACTTACCAACCAAAAGCCCTTGTTTATTGATTTTCGTGGTTTGGCCCGCAAGTATTTTTTTTCTTTTCTGGTTAGCCGAATAATATTCAGAAAACGAGGAAAAGCATTGAGATTTTTTTGTTTTAACTAACTAAAATTTGGATGAGAAAGTGAGTTAGCTGGTCAATAAAAGGTACAAAAGTTTAGTGTTTGGACAGGCCACTTGTCATTTGAAAAGTCTCTTTCTGTTTTGTATGAGATAATCGTCACCAAATATATATTTTTCTTACTGACTTAATAATTTCTGTTTAACTGATTCAAATAGTAAATATATTTTGGTTAATTAAAGGTTCAAACGAAAATAAGTGTAAAAAGCTAAGGAGGAGACAAAAATAGGTAAATTTTAGTTGGTAAGAGTTGAAACTAAAAATTAGTATTTAAAAAAAAAAGCAAAGAATGTGACAAAAATGGTAAATATATAGAGAGACTTTCTTGGGGATGACTCAATGCCACTCTTTGTTCATACATAAGAAACCCCACCGATGACTTGGATAGAAAGAAAAGACAAATCAAACCCTTTCATTCTTACTCATGTCCTTTTCATACACCACTCATTCTCTCTCTCTCTCTATCTATTTTCTCCAAGTCCACTTGCAGATAGGTGCAATGGTTAAACACTAAAGTGGGATTGCCATTTTCAAAGACAAGTCCTTTTCAAAAATATCATCTTCTTCATTCTCCTTGTTGAAATCATTACCAATTTAGAACAGTCCATGGCACTTTGTAGTAAAAAATGTCAAAAGTGAAAATCAAAAGTAGACTTGGGCCAGGGACCATATACCATGTTTAGTAATGTAATTTAGATATTTAAGTTATAAGTAGTGGAGAAGTAGGCCTTTTGACGCGGATACAACGATGAAATGAAAAGAGTGATGTCTCAAAGAGTCAAGTGTCGTTCCCATGTGCTTTTTGTTCGCTATTGCTCTTTTCTATTTCATTCGCTTTAGGTTTTTAGAAATTGCAAAGTCACAAAGAGCTTCCACACTCAAACCTCAAATAAGCAAATTCTCGAACTATGCGTCGTGTATGAATGATAATTCATAAAACTTGGTTTGTTATTGAAAGACTTTTAAATTCTATAATCCTCTTTGGACTCTTTTCTTGTTTCTTCTTTGCTTGTGTTTTTTTTTTGGTATTTTTGTGTAATTTTTAGCTTTTGGCTAATGGCTACTACATTTTCTTCGTCAAAGTTCGTCCACCAACAACAGATACTAGTAGAGCCCGCCACAAATCGCTTTTGCTCCATTGTATATGGGCCTACTTACGGACCCACAAGCCGTCCTCCACAACACTAACGTTGAGATAAAAAAGACATGCGTATACAAATAAAACATGTCTATTGTTTAATTTTTGCTTGCTCAAGTCATATTCAAGATGTTAGCTTAACTTGTCGAAAGGTTTTTTTACAAAAGTAACTGAAACTAAACCAATGAAGTCACTGAAATTTGTTAACCAAAGTCCAATTTAACGACCCTTTTAGTTGATAAGAAACAGCTTTGAAAAACCTTGACCTTTGCGGCTTGAAAGCAGAAGATAATAACCTAATTCTTTTTACTTTTCTTACATCAATCTTTTTACCTTTATAATACTGTTAGTTAAAATGAAAAAAGACAGAAAAGTTGCAGGCGACATGCAGGTGACAAGTAGCAGAAGACAGTTGTCGACGTGTCACATTCACCATTTCAGCCAAAGCCATTGATCTGATTCTAGACGGTGGAGATGAGGTCACACTCTTCGATACGTAACTGCCGATACATGACGTCATCGTGTCTGTGGGTCCCATAAGTGAGATATCGTTTTACTCTCTCTTTTTTTTCATAACGTCAACTCTTTTTTTTACCCATATTAACAGAGTGGTAATAATTATTTAACAAAAAAAAACCTATGTATTTTTTATTTTTTGGTCAAAAGGTTTCTGAATAAATTTGTAAGATTATACGAAACTACAAATTCATGAGATATAGAAATTATTCAATTGATATTTTGATAAATTACATTTCTATTATTAAATTCTTGAAAATAATTAAATACAAAACTGAGTTTTTTAGTAAACTATGTTAGTTAGTTTCTTCATTTTTTGTTGTTGTTGTTGGTTTTATAGTTTCTTCATTTCTTGCAGTTAATAACGTAATTTTGTACTTTTAAACTAAAGTGGTAATTGATTAAAAATACAGTACTCGAAAATGATAAATCGGATGACAAAAAAAAAGAAAATGATAAATCAAAATGAAAATACTCACTTTCTTACTTTTTTCTTCCTACTAAAATCTCTCCGGTTTCATTCATATCCCTCTCTCTCTCTGGGCCTTACTCAATCACCACCAAATAACAGACAAAAAAACGCCTTCATCGCCGGCGAAAGTGAGTCGGAGAATGGCGTATATGTGCACCGACAGCGGAAACTTAATGGCTATAGCACAACAACTCATCAAACAGAAGCAGCAACAACAATCACAACATCAACAACAAGAAGAACAAGAACAAGAACCCAACCCCTGGCCCAATCCATCCTTCGGGTTTACTCTTCCCGGTTCGGGTTTCTCCGACCCGTTTCAAGTAACCAACGACCCAGGTTTTCACTTTCCACACCTGGAGCATCATCAAAACGCAGCCGTCGCTTCCGAGGAGTTTGACTCCGACGAGTGGATGGAGAGTTTGATCAACGGTGGAGATGCGTCACAAACCAATCCAGACTTCCCAATCTACGGCCATGATCCATTCGTCTCATTCCCGAGTCGACTCAGTGCTCCTTCATATCTCAACCGAGTCAACAAAGATGACTCAGCGAGTCAACAACTCCCTCCGCCACCAGCTTCCACCGCTATATGGTCTCCATCTCCGCCATCACCACAACATCCTCCTCCTCCCCCGCCGCAGCCGGATTTTGATCTAAACCAGCCGATTTTTAAAGCTATCCACGATTATGCACGTAAACCGGAAACTAAACCGGACACACTAATTCGGATCAAAGAATCCGTGTCCGAATCAGGCGACCCGATACAACGAGTCGGGTATTACTTCGCAGAAGCTCTGTCTCATAAAGAAACAGAGTCTCCGTCGTCATCGTCGTCGTCATCCCTAGAAGATTTCATTCTCTCATACAAAACCTTAAACGACGCATGTCCATATTCAAAGTTCGCTCATTTAACAGCGAATCAAGCAATTCTCGAAGCTACGAATCAATCAAACAACATTCACATAGTCGATTTCGGGATTTTTCAAGGTATTCAATGGTCTGCTCTGTTACAAGCTTTAGCGACCCGTTCTTCTGGTAAACCCACCCGGATCCGGATTTCGGGTATACCCGCTCCGTCTCTAGGAGACTCACCGGGACCGTCTCTGATCGCTACGGGAAACCGTCTCCGTGATTTCGCGGCGATTTTGGATCTCAATTTCGAGTTTTATCCGGTTCTGACTCCGATTCAATTACTAAACGGGTCAAGTTTTCGGGTTGACCCGGATGAGGTTTTGGTTGTGAATTTTATGCTTGAGCTTTATAAGCTTCTAGATGAAACAGCGACGACTGTTGGTACGGCGCTCCGGTTAGCTAGATCGTTAAACCCGAGGATTGTGACGCTTGGAGAATACGAAGTCAGTTTAAACCGGGTTGAATTTGCTAACCGGGTTAAGAACTCTCTCCGGTTTTATTCCGCGGTTTTTGAATCGCTTGAACCGAATTTGGATCGAGATTCGAAAGAAAGGCTGAGAGTGGAGAGAGTGTTGTTCGGTAGGAGGATTATGGATTTGGTCCGATCAGATGATGATAATAATAAACCGGGAACCCGGTTTGGGTTAATGGAGGAGAAAGAACAATGGAGAGTGTTGATGGAGAAAGCTGGATTTGAGCCGGTTAAACCGAGTAATTACGCGGTTAGCCAAGCGAAGCTGCTACTATGGAACTACAATTATAGTACATTGTATTCACTTGTTGAATCGGAGCCAGGTTTCATCTCCTTGGCTTGGAACAATGTGCCTCTCCTCACCGTTTCCTCTTGGCGTTGACTACTTGGTCCGATAAGTTAATCTAGTATTTTGAGTTAGCTTTTAGAATTGAATTGTTTGGGGTTAGATTTGGATGTTTAATTAGTCTCTAGCCTATTCTCTTACTCTTTTTTATCTAGTGCTTGGAGTGATGATGGTTTGTCGTTTATGTTCATTTGTAATATATATTGTATGTAACATTTGACTAGATTTCTTTGGTATAAACGAAAGAAGCTAAACCAAATTCATGTGAATGAAAAAAACACTAGAATTAACCCCTGAAATTGAGGAAAGGAGGTGATGAAGTTTGATTTTGAAATGAGAGTATTATGGTCCCATAAAAGAGACTGAAATTTGAATTGCACTAAGATCTTTCACTAACACACCATTTCTTCTCCCTTTTCATCATTTTGTCTCCACTTTTTCTTGCCTAATATAGTTTTGTTTACTTCATGAAAATTATATACCAATGTTTTCTGTACCATTCACTGAATAATAAAATAGGAGCATAATTATTTGTCAGTGAAGTAAAAGCCAAAAATACGAAGGCGCACTGACAAGTATTTCAATCTTTCTGTGTCAGTCTTGTTTCTCTTTGTTCGAACTTCAAACGTGCCACTATGACGTCAACTCTCGAATTTCTTCTTCAGTGGTCTTTTGGTCCCCATTTCCTATATCTCTCAGCCACTACTCTGACTCTGTCTGTGAGTCTGATAGTAAATTTTACTTCCCTAACGAAGATAAAAGCCCACTCTGTTTATGCTTGGCCCAAAATAAACAGGCCTAATCTCTGTCCCATTCCTTTATTTATATTAGCCACAAACAAAAACAATACATAGAAGTATTTTGCAAATAACCCAACCAAGTCTTGACTCTTCACAGCTAATTGCTTACAATTTGCCAGCTTGATTTTTCATTTTTTAGAAAATCATGGTTAGGAATCCAACATCTATAAGTGTGATGATACCTGAAATAAAAATTAAAAAAAAAATGATCTAATCCACTCATTTTAAGTGCTTTTGAATTAGAAATCGAAAATGATATAGACTATAAAGTAATATATAGATCAATCCATTTATAACTAATTGATTTTGAGTTAGAAACTTCTAAACTTCACATACATCATAAAATTAAAAGTAAATCGTTTCATTTACAAATAACTAAAGTATTGGTGGAAACTAACACCTTTGGATATCGAGCAGACTATGTATGATATGAAATTCAACTTAGACGATGAAATTGCAAGCCATGAAATAATGTTTACCGGTTTCTCTAAGAAAAAAGGTTCAAGCAATGATGCGTTGATATTTTCCTATAATGAGATGAAACTGTTTTTTTGACCAATCATTCATGAGCGGAGTCGCATCACGACGACGTGTGGGATAAACAATGTTCAATGGAACTTCCAAGCACATGATTGACAACCTTGGTCCTTTGACTGCACGTTACCTCATATGTAAATAGATATTAATACAACATTTTATGCCCATATTTGTCGACATATCACTGAGTTAGTAGTATGTTTGATGGTAAGCAATAGAACAAGAAATAACAGAGGACAAATGGATAGTTTCTCACGTGCCTCCATGTGATCTTTAACTCCTTCAAGATACGAAGATCAACAACATTTTGCCAATGAATGATAATCTACAACATTATTTTTTTTGGTTCTATTATAAAACACTTTTTGCTAGAATCTCTCGGTCAAATATTCGTATATAGAATATAGTCATATAGATCAAGCTTGATGGATCTATGAGTTGGACATTAATAATCTCATTCCAACTTCTTATCCTATATATAACTCAATGGCTTAGATCTCTCATTCTATATGCCATTGAGTAAAAACATAAATGGCACGCTTAGAAATGCACAACTCCATGAATGGTGCTGCTAGAATCTCTTTTTCTAACGAGTTTGTCGAGATCAGATCGGAGAAGAGTAATGCTAAGAGCAACAACATCAACTCGAGAAGCTCTTTCTCCATGCCCTCAGCTGATTTCGCTTTCTCAGTCACCGATTACTCGATGATTCCCGCCGATGAAATCTTCCTCAAAGGAAAGATTTTACCTTTTAAGGAGACCAGTCACGTCCATAGGACCTTAGGAGAAGAGCTTCTTACTGAAGAGGAGGGTTCTATGGTCGATGGTAACACTTTCTCCCTCAGGCCAATATTGTTGTCTTCTTCATCCTTTTCCACAAAGGGCACGTGGAGGGAGCTTTTGGGACTTAAGAGGACCCATGTTAGATCTAAGAAGACTGATAAAGTCAATGAGGAAGTGTTAAGTCAAGATCACAAAATAATCTCAGGTATACAAACAAAAACAATCCTCTGTTTTGAAATTTTTATTCTTCTTTGGATAACCGGAGATTCCCAAACCAATACTAATATGAGCTAGTGAAAATCTTTTGGACTGATCAGGAAATGTTGCAACGAGGGAGTGTCAAGTTGCAGATACAAGATGAAGAAAGTTTAGAGCTCCCACTTTGGTTTCTAGAAATTAATTTAGATTATTTATGATAATCTAGATTGACTGTATCTAAAAGGTCTTTGGACAAAGATGGTTCCAAGTTACAACAACTCTTCTCGCTCACGTGTTTTGTTGTTCTTGTAAGTTTTTGTTTTGTTTGTGGAATCAATCATTTTGTGGAACATCTCTATTTTTTAATGCCAGTGAAGATTTGTGTGTAATACTTTTTCTTTTTATTCACTTTTAGTTATAAGTTGTCTGCATGCACTTGTCTCACGTACCACTTATTATCATATATTCATATCGACCAATTAAACTTCTTTTCCCACTTTAATTTGATGGTTTAGTGTATTTAGCATAATCAAAATAGTATGTGCGTGAGGACTTGTTCTGAAGTATTTATTCCTCTCATTCGTTGAAAATGAAGTTGAAGAACACTTGTTTTTTTTGTTATGAATGTTAATATCATTAAAAATGAAAAGGTTTGGCTTTACAAAGTAGGAGCCCTTAAATTTGTATCCTTGGCAAAAAAGATAAAACAAGGAGACAAAATAATTAGGAAAATGGATGAAAGAGATTCATCGTATCCAAAGTTGCATCAAGTTGCGGAATCGTTTGCGCTTATGTCTTGCAGTGATTATGTTTCTTGTTACTCGATCTATGCCCTTGAAGATGATAACCGGAGGAATAGAAACCTGATTGTGAACACTTGTTTATCAGATGATCAAAGTATATAGAAACATGGTACTTAATTACTAACACAGTGACTACTCTCGTTATAAGTAGTTATCAACTTATCATTGGTGATGTATATGATGATGCACTTTAAATAGGTAATGAAACATATAGGACCTGAGTCAAAAAAATGTACTGCATTGTTTGAACAAATGTACTAAGATCAAAATGTATATCATCATCAGTTCATCACCATATTTCGAAAAGAACAATACTTATAAATTTTCTGTTTAATTACTTAATCAATAAAAGATGCGTATGGTATTAGAAACAAGCTTTTGTCAATTGTGAACAAGCAAAGAAAGATCCAATTCTAATAGAATTCAGTTTCTCGAAATTTTGTATATAAATAATAATGTAAGGAAGATATATGATCATATGAATGGGCTCAGAATAATTTTAAAGGGACTTGTTGTTCTGTGGAACACAAGATTGACAAAGGAATCTCTATATTGGGCCCGTAGAGTCCAACTCATAAAAACGAACAAGTGGAGAAAAAGACTCCAGCTCTCTTTACCACTTATTGACAAAAACAAAAAAGAAGAAACAAGAAAAGAGTAAAATCTTTGCCTCGTGGGTTTTAGTGTACATTCTCGCATCTTTGTGTTGTGTCAGTTTCTTTAACCGATCAGTACAGTACGACAGTTTTAAACATTTTAATCATAACCTCTGAATTTTCTCGTTGAATCTTGAGTTCTAGTATTTTTAAAGTAAGAGTGATAATAATGACAAACAAAAAAAAGTACTCCGTAGAAAAGGAGAGACCAAAATTAAAGGAGGAAAAAGTTAATAATAAAGCCATTCTTGGTTTAGGAAATTAAGAGAGTTATGTAATAATGGCAGAGTTTGGTATGAAAAGATTTGTGATTGACCATTTCTTTACTCGTAGAAAGCGACCCGGAAATAAACACCAATCATATCTATCTGTATTTTTTATTTTTTTAACAAATAATTCTGATCTTTAGATCCATTTTTTGGTCCAGGAGTAGCTTTAACTATGTAAATCATTTTTCTTACAGAGATTTAAATGACTCAACTTCATTCTAACTTCATTTTTCTAAACAAATAAGTTCTGATCTTTAGGTCCATTTTTTGGTCCAGGACTAGTTTTTAAAGACCGTAAATCATTTCTCTTACAGAGATTTAAATGACTCAACTTCTTCTTCTTCTTCTTCTTTTTTTTGGTTGTTGCTAATCGAGTATAAATTATAGGCGTTAGGTACACCAACCATATCTAATATCCATGTTATATTAGATAGATAAATTAGGAAAATAAAATAATACAACTCAAAATAGTTACTTTGTTGAAAGAAATTGAGAGGGAAAAACTGGAAGTGTATATTTAAGCTATTTTATTTTTAAAAAATATATAATTTCAAATAGCTAAATTTGTAAAATGCAAGGAGATAGTACAATATTTTAGTTTAATAACTTGTAAAGCACAAACAAGTTCGTAGTTAATCACTAGAGTAGCACCTACAATCCAATCCAAGTGAGAATAAAATAGTAACTTTTTTACTGAAAAAGCCTGATCAATAAACAGTTATATTCCTTTACCACGTCAGCCGTGACCCTTTTTTGTTCTGCTCTACACTCTCTTTTCATTGTTAAAAAAAAAAAATCAAATACTGTATGATAATTGATACATAGAAATAATAGAAGCTATTTAGTTTTCAGTAACAATTATAATTACTCTTAGAGTTATAAACTTATAGTTTATTAATCGAGAAAAACACGAATCTAATTAATTACCTCAAGGAAGTACAAACAAAAGTTGAATTACATGTTATTGATTATTCGAGAGAAAGATATCTACATTTGGATTTTGTTAAAAGAAAAATCAAAGCAAAGATTATTACAGAAGAGAAATAATAAGTACTTTGGTGAAAACAATGATCATCATTATCATCATCGTCTTCTTCATGGATTCAATTTAACCCACTCGTATCTTCCTCCACCAAGTGGCTCATCTTTCTCGAAATCGAAGTTATACCTAACAACAAATTCATTATCAGTTTCAAAAATTCGATTAAAAGATTTGAATCAAAAAAAAAAAACTTACTTCATAGAACATTCCAACAACTTATTCCGAAGATCTTTCTCCGCCACCTGAAAAAAGTCTTCTAACTCAGCTTCCTTCACCGTCTCATGGAGACTCTTCCTTAACCTGCGGCGAGACTCTACATCTTCAACAGCCACCGAAGAAGAATCCATGTTCATCGATTCCTCACTATACACAAAAAAATCAAAGACATTTTATAGAAATGTTTGTTACTGATTCAAAATTTTAATATCTGTAACAAATTAAACAAACCTCTTATTCAAATCATCGTAAATCCACGACGTTTCTGTTTCACGATCGTCACCGTTATTTTCCTGGAAAAACGAATTCAAAAATTTCAAAATCTGTAAATCAAAATTCAGTTTCGATAAATAATGCTTTCGTTGTCACCTCAAGATCTACAAATTCGATTCTCCGTTTCGATTTCTCTTCCGATGTAGAACAACACGAAACCGACGAATCTTCTTCTTCGATTTGACACTGTTCTTCAACCGGAGGAGAATCTCGCCGTCGTACTATAACAACACTCGTCTCCGACGCTCCTGCTGAATTTCTCGCCACAATTCCACCGCGATTCGTCGCCTGTACACACGGAGACAGAATTATCCTAGATTCCACTAAATCCACTTCCTCCTCCATCTTCCTTCGTTTCACCGTCGTCGTCGTAACTCCATTCTCTTCAACCACATCTCGTTCTCTTCTCCTAACCGCCGCCATAATCTCCTACGACGTCACCTTCCAGATCTCTATCTCTCTCTAAAATCACTCGTTATGTGTGCGTGTTTGTGTTTCTCTCTCTTTCTCTCTACTAGAGAGTCTCTAGCTCGCGTACCATTTGGGTTATTCTGTTATAAGATGGTGACGATCTTCGTTTTGATCGTAATTTGTTAACGGCCACGATTAACTCTTGTCATTTTCATATAAAGCCTCGTGTGAAGTAGGAATAGTAATTCTTTTAATATGTAACGGAGAATTTGACGGCGCCGTTAAAAATCGAGTATTTTATACCTTACACGATTGATACGTGTCTTTTATTCGTTACGATTACATTAATAGTTTCAAAGTTTACAAAATCAGTGCAATTAGTGCATATCTAGTTACTTTAGAATGATAAATTTTTTTGAATTCAAATTTTTTTGAATTAATATGTTGTTTTTATTTATTTTAATATAATTGGCTGGCTTTTCCAATAAATCAACGAGAATGAAAATAATTATTGTGGATATTAAGATAAAACTGTTTATTTTTTGTTATAATAATTACGAATTTATATTATAAAGATAACAATAATACCATCAAATTATCATATTAATTCACAGACGATCAAATAGATAAAAAAATGTGTGTAAAGCAATATAATGTATATGCAACATGGAATTTGACAACGATGTTATAGATCGAGTATCTTATACCTTTACACGATCAACATATGTCTTTTATTCGATGTGATTACATTAACGGTGTCAACGTTTACAGAATCAGTGCATATCTACGACTACGTTAACGGTGTCAACGTTTACAGAATCAGTGCATAATTTTTTTTTTAGAATGGTAAATAGAATTTGAATTCAATTTTTTAATTAATATGTTTTCTGTTTTTTAAAATAATTGGTTGGTGTTTCCAATGAAATAGAATGAGAATAATTATCGTGGATTTTAAAAATAAATTTAGATTTGATAATTTTTTGTTGTAATAATTGCGAATTTAGATTATAAAGACAATAAAAATCTTAGATTTATAGAGAAAAATGACAATATCATCCAATCATCTTAAATAGATTAAAAAAAATGTGTGTAAAGCAATGTAATGTTGTCACGTTACATTATTAGTGATAATATGTGTTTCTGTGTTAAGATCTTATCAGTATTTGACAATGTAGTTGTGTATAGTTTTTCAATGCATAGTCGTAATATTTCAATTTTGTGAGGGGGTCGACCGTACACATATCAAAATAAGGTATAAAATACATTAAGTCTAAAATACATTAAGTCTAGGGCCATGACGTATTTAACGGTTAGGTGATAATGAAATCAATGCTGCGACATGCTGTTTTGTTGTGGCAATACAATACGTACACAAACATATTCACATGCTTAAATATTACTACTAATTCACACAGTGAATTAAATACTACTAGTTCATATCGCATACATTTCGTTGGTAAAAATAAAAGAATTTTTTTCCATCATCATTTTCGTCTTATATTGAATTTTTTCTTTTTTTTTAATGCCGTCGTTCTGTATCGATTCTTGAGTTCACACAAGACAGTGTCTGCGCATATCCATCATACCATTCAATTTAATAATGTGCCCACGAGCTGCATACTCAATCATTACTAAACTGTCTCTCTCTTTTTTACACTCACTATAACAATGTGTAAGTATATATACATACTTATGAGATATTCAAAATAAAATAGTGAGCTAAACATATAATGTAGTTTAAAAATTCGCATAATATATGTTGTTGACTTCAAAAGAACAAAGATTATCATAACAATTACTACGAAAATAAAATTATCATATATCTATGTATACATCCGTAGTTCTTAATTATGAAAACTTAAACGCTAGTACCAACAAATGAATCCCTAAGTTTTAAAATCTCTCAATGAATACATATTGATATTCGTTTTGAAGGATAATTTTCGATTTAAATTGTGATAGTATTTATCGTAAAACATTACTTTTAGATATGTCCCAGTTTTTATCCAAATATACATAAAGACTGTGCCTATCATGAAAAGTGAAATTGCAACACATCTAAATATATCTTTCTAGATGGAAAAGATATCCAATAAAAACGAAAAAGACTTAAGTGAATGCAGACAAGGGCACATGGGATCTTTAGTGATTTGTATTGTGTGGGCACGAAATTTTATAATCCATAAAGTCTATATCATGATCACAATTTGTAATCACGTATAAATGTTACTACAAGTCTCCAAAGCACTTAAACCCTTTAACAAAACAAAAAAAAGTCTCCAAAGCACTTTCTATCGTTTTCTTACAGTTATATCAAAAAGACAGTCACTGATTCAGAGTTTCATAATCATTTACAATTATAGTGTAGAAGAATGCAGTTTAATCTTGAGTACATAAAAATACAGCAAAATGACTTAAAACCGTATATAGTGTAGACCAAAATGCGAAGCAAAATTGCCGTTTCTCCATTTCTAAAATTTGAAGATGGCTTAAGTTTAAAATAGTCGTTAGTATGAGTGTTTGATTAACGAGTAAAGTGATAAGTAGTAAAGTATTATGTTGAGTAAAAAAAAACCTTTAACTTCACATTTTTTTTTGTTACTTGCGTGATCGAGTGTAGTTTTTTTTTTGTTTTTTTTTGGTTATTTTATCTGATCGAAGAATGGAACCTTAGTTATATGACATTTCATAGTTTTGTCTGTTTCTTACGAGATTAACGTAATTTATAAATTCAATTTGTGGGGATCATGTATAGGTGCGAAGCTACCACATGATTCACAACCACTGTTGGATTGTCAAAACAAAAAGATAAAAGAATGATAATTGATGGAGGTGGGTGGACCCAAAGCAAGGCTAAATATATTCCCAACTAAAACATTAATTAAATTGATCAAGCTAAAATGTATATATATTCTGATTTCTCGATCTGATTTACATATGTTTATGCGACCCCAATAATGTCCTTTTATGAATTAGACAAGAGTTCTTATGGTATTTATGTATTTAGTATTTGAAGTTTTGAACATAAAACAAGATCGACTTAATTACCGTAAAAGACAAAACAGAAAAGAAATAAGTTGATAAACTACTAACTATTCAGAGAAAAACAGGATTAATTTCATTTTTTTTCCTTTTTAAAAATGAAGTACGAAGTCTATTTCACAAGAAATTAAGAAGATTAAATTGTAGTAATGAACATGTCCTTCCCCATTATATGTAAGCAGTCAATGAATGATTGGAATTTGGAAACTTTAACGTTACTCTGACTCATAAACTTACTAAGAAAGGTCCACATTAAGAATATTATCAAATTGCATTAATTAAAATTTTACCTAAAGTCTAAGTTCGTAAAAAATTGGTTTTGGGAGTGTTCAAGGCTAAGCTCTTGTGTCCATGCATGTTCGAGTTTATGCTGGAGAATGATGATTTATGTTTTAGGCAACACATGAAAAAAACAAACATTTTATTAAATAAAGTTCATAACTTCATATGCCAAAGAAAGCTGACGACAACTTTATTTAATTAACGGAAGGGAAAAAGGTTATATTTCTCTTCTAATCAATAAAAAGAAATAAAGTAATGTGTTTTTGTATACTTTTTAAACATTATTCACGCAACTCAATTATAGTGGGGAAAGAAAGCAGATCACTTTCTCAAGTCGAACTTTTTCTTTTTCTCCCCATGGATTTCCCAAGGCTCCTCCAATTACCCTACAAAGACTCTCTTTCCGAAAGGAGATTCATGAATTTTATCATATGAATTGATATGTAAAGCTGATTCATCTTTCTTCTTCGATGATTTTACATCAAAAATTGATAAAAGACATGGAAAAATGCATCATTCACGTGGTTTTCGTATACCTTTTCTTATGTAATGAAAAGAAAATAAACTTTCATGCCTTGCTTTAATTTAGCTTACGAAATATATCAACATTATTGGTACGTATAACATATATATAATCATCTTCTAATGAATGATTGGTCAACCATAAAAAGGTTGTTTGAATGATATGAGATCCAGTTATCCAAATGAAGAAACATGTCGTGTTTTGTGGAGTCATCACACGTATCGTTGAATGTAGGTTTTCAAAATACTAATAACAGATTCAAAATCACACACAATTCAACTAATAGTAACATTGACAAAGAATGCAGGAGTTTAAACCGAAAACCCCATAAAAACTACATTGTTAATATTGTTAGTTTTTCAGTGAAAACAAAACTGGTTTTGTAGAATCCGCCGCAGATAGTATATGGCTGAAATTTGCTAGTCAATTTTTGTATTACTATTAATAAACCCTCTATATATAGCGAGAAGCTAGCTAGATATAATACATATTCGTGTAAGATACAGACGATACTGTATCCAAATGGACCAAATTGTAATAAATATACACATCTATTGATAATTGGCATGATGGTGAGCTAGCAGTGAGAAAGAAGAGAAAATTTGAACCTTTTAATAATATTACTCTGTTTTTCAATAATAATTACAATGAGATTACATTCTTCTTTTTATAGAGATTGAGGGAG
>Ga0041059_1001524_pt1 | contig 18266 bp, 13 predicted proteins | sample AraColnosormetaG_FD_56232 | JGI IMG/M metagenome (GOLD analysis project Ga0041059, IMG submission 56232) | Arabidopsis roots microbial communities from North Carolina, USA - Col MF nosort | ecosystem: Host-associated > Plants > Roots > Unclassified | place: USA: North Carolina | collected...
CCAAACTAATTTTGNATAAAAAAAAAAAAAAAAAACATCATAATTATAAAAAAAATGAATGGATTTTGTTTTGAGACAAGGACCACAACTGTTTAGTCAGCAAAACTTAAATGAGAACACTAAATTTAAACATATAGACATATAACCATGTAATAATGATTTTCAAAAATTCTGAAAAACTACAGTCTTATACAAATCTTTATTATAATTCGCTGAATCGATTTTATAAATCCGAATATTTATAAATAATTCTTGAAAAAGCCGTGTAAAAAAAAAAAAGGGTGGATGAGTCAAACTGTGTTATAAAGAGGCAAAGTTGCTGCTGCAGAGTTGTGTGGCCCTTGTCAAAGTTTAGCATCTCTCTCTTTCTCTGTGTAGCCTTCTCTTCATATATTTCATATCTAAACTGTACTTTTTATTTAATTTTCCTGGAAACTGCATCATCATCCTCATCATCCATTATCACTCAAACCTCTCCATCACTCTTCCTTCTTTTGGTAGATTCTTCTCTCTCCCCTAACACCTTTCTCTTTCTTCCCTAAATCTGGATTTCTTATTCTCTTTCACACTTATTTTGTTTTTGTCGGTAGATTTGCGAACCTCTAATTCTTTGATTACTCTTCTCTCTGCTCTGTGAGTCTTACGTAACTAGCTTCGATCTTGTTTTTACGTATTGGATTCAATCCTTTTTTGGATACTTTTTCAGATTTTTCTCCACTAACCATATTACTTTCTGATTTACTTTTTTTGTAATCTTATCGTTGACTTCATTTTTTTCTTCTTGATTGTTCTTCCTTTCTATAGGGGCCTTGTTGATCTCTGGATTCACTGTTTACTTGCGTCTATTAGGGTCTAGTTAGATAGATACCTTGTGGGATTTATGTTTGTTTCATCTGAAATCCATTTGAATTTGAATTCTTCTTTTGCCTTTTTCTCTGCTTTATAATGATATTGATCTTGTAGGTGTGTTAGTTGGAGTTAGCCTGTAAAAAGGTACAAGAGTGAAGTTTTGATTTTTATTAGGACCCTCGAAGTTCAACTATGTCTGGAAGCCAAGAGGTGTTTATTCCCCACTTTAACTCTTCGGACATTTTTTTGAGATTCCCATATTGATGTGTTTTTCCTCTGTCTCATTCAGCCTAGGATCAGACCATCTACATGGAGCTGCAGTGATATTCCAATCAAGAAGAGGAAGTACCTTGTTCAGCCGCAAATGGAAGAAGCTGTCTCCACTCAGATTCCACAACCTAATGAGCAAGGTGATACTAGGAGTGCTCATGCTGACGAAACTCAGAAAATGACTGGTCGAGAACCAACCTCTTCATTACCATCTGTTCCTGTGGGAATTTCTGGTAAAGGGAAGAGCATTGGGAACATAGTTTTTGACCAAACTAGAGTGAAATTTGAGAAGCCAAGTTCTCCAATTCACTCCAGTCCATTGGCAGGCTTTGACATCCCTTCTAGTTCTAACGTACTTGGCAGTTCAATCCATTTTCCTATGGGAAAGCTTCCTGTTGGTGCTGAACATGCTGGTCTTGTTGTCCCCTCAAATCAAACTCGGATGAAAGTAGAAAAAACTGTTCTTAAGACTCATGATATAGTCCGGAAGACAGGTGACAAGGAAACTCTCAGAGGAGAGTGTCAAACAGAAGCATCTTCTGGTGCTAAGACTGTTTCCTTACAGCTAAGTTGTAACACTAAAAACAATTCTCCATATTGGAAGAATGAAGAGCCTACAGAACTGAATTTGTCATTAAGCAAGGGAGTTTGTCCCGCTCATAACACAGATTCTACTTCTACCAAATCTGGCAACAGTGGCCTGAACAGAGAAAATTGGGATTTGAATACTACCATGGATGTTTGGGAAGATGCTCTAGATCGCACAAGTGGTGCATTCTTAAACAGTAACAGAAGTCTTCGTGACATAGAGAGATCAAGTTGTCGTGATACGACTGCTATTACAAAGTCTGTTTCTGAAAGACAGAAGGAAAGTGTAGGATTTAGTTCTCCTAAGGTGACGTTGATGCAGTTTGATAATCATGTTAATCCCACATGCTCACTTAGTCTAGGCCTCAGTTCATATCCTCCTATTGAGAAATCTCCTTCTCTACCAGCTACCACATCAGAGGCAAGAGCTGGGAATGTGTGTTCAGTGAACCTTAGGACTGTGAAGTCAGAAATCATTGAAGAGAGTGTTAGGCAGGCAACAGAGAGTACTCAAGTTTCTCCAATCGGGCTATCTATTAAAGGACTGAAACATGAGGGTATTGGCAGATTCAGCCAAGGAAATAGTCCCTCATTTGGCATTTTGAAGACAGTGGTTCCTATATCAATAAAGGCTGAGCCAAATACCTTCTCTCAATCAGAAGTTTTCAATAGGAAAGATGGAATGTTGAATCATCCCCATACCCCAATAATGCAATCAAATGAGATCCCTGATTTACCTACAAGTTCTACGCCATATCAGAAGGATAAATATTTACCTTGTTCAAATGGTATCAGCAATGCACCAATGCCCTTGAGTGGAATGACAATAATTCCAGGCGTTCAGAGTGATCCTGACTGTACATCAAAAGAAAATTCGGGCCAGAGTAGCAGTTTAGCTAATGGTAAATTACGCGAAGTGCTGAAACATGGTGGAGTTTACACGACTTATTCTGGTCATGGAGATCATAACCTCAATGCTTCAGGTGTGAATGTTACTTCCTTGACTGAAGAGAAAATACTAGATGATTGCAAGCCTTGTATATCGAAAGAACTCCCTTGTAATTCTCGTGGAACTGATGAACTTTCCAGAAATGATGAAGAGAAGATTACTTTACCTGGTAAGGAGCTAGAGGAACAGTTATACAGTTATGGGTTTGAATCAGATCGTGGTTATGATCTATCTAGAGTAATAAAGGAGCAAGTTGGCAAAAGAAATTTGTGCGATGACGGGAAGGTCCAAGGACCAGCTGCCGTTTTCACGGAAAGTAATGAGGTTGCACATCCTGAGTGTGGTGGTTCTGAAACTGAACAAAGGAACATTAATGTTCCATGCCATGTCCACTTTCATAATTCTAACCATGTGGAAGAAAAAGGGAGTCAACCTGCACTTCTTGGTTATACAGGTAATAAACATATTAAAGCATGCTCTACCTAATCATCAATTAAGTTTAATAATTATACTGTTGATGAATCATGTTTGAAATTAGTCGAAATGGCAAGTACTGAAGTTCATATTAAGAGGCATTCTCCAGAACTTCAAAGTAGAATATTTGATGGATCAGGTGAAACTGAAGGCCGGATAGTTCAGGATGGTGAAGGAACGTCAGGTGTCTCTACAGTGTCAGGCGGCATTGAAAACCCTGAAATAGTAGATAACAGTAGTCCAGTTTCACTCAAGGCAGAAATGTCTACTATTGACAATGATTCTCCTATGGAGTGCAGTGACGGTAGTCAGAGTCGAATTATAAACTTAACTCAGGTTAAATCTCCAGTTAAGGCACTAGATGCTTCAGGCAGCTTTGTGCCACCCCGAATGGAAAGAGATAGATTTCATGATTTCCCACTCGAACCGCGGGAATATACTTTCAGAGGGAGGTGATATTTCTGAGCGCTTTTCTTACCTCCATCCTTTCTTGGTTTCGTACTTTATTGAAAGCTTGTGTATTTAATTTCTCCATTGTTGTTTCTTTTGCTAGTGATGAATCCTGCAAATTCTCGCGTGAGAGGTACCATGGCAGAATTATGAGAAGCCCAAGGTTAAATTTCATACCTGACAGAAGGAGATTACCTGATAACACAGAAAGCAATCTGCATGACCAGGACACAAAAAGTAAAGTCCTATCTAAGTTTTTTTATGGAAAAACAAAGCTCATTGTTTCTAAAATTCAATATGACTCTCATCTTGTGAATGCAGAATTTGAGTTTGATAATCATGGAAACACTCGTCGGGGTGGTGCTTTTATGAGTAATTTTCAGAGAGGGAGACGGCCTGCAAATGATGGAGTTACACCATATGCTCACTCCTTTCCGAGAAGATCCCCTAGCTTTTCATATAATAGAGGACCAACAAATAAAGAGGATACATCTGCATTTCACGGATTTAGAGATGGTGAAAAATTCACAAGGGGATTACAATGCAACAACACAGAACCACTGTTTATGAATCACCAACGTCCATATCGAGGTCGGAGTGGTTTTGCTCGAGGACGAACAAAGTTTGTAAACAACCCCAAACGAGATTTTCCTGGATTTCGTTCACGATCTCCAGTTAGATCAAGAGAAAGATCAGATGGTTCATCCTCGTCTTTCAGGAATAGATCACAGGAAGAGTTCAGTGGGCATACAGACTTTTCTCATCGAAGATCACCCTCAGGTTACAAAGTGGAGAGGATGAGCTCGCCTGACCATTCTGGTTATTCAAGAGAAATGGTTGTCAGAAGACACAATTCTCCACCTTTCTCGCATAGACCATCGAATGCTGGAAGGGGCCGGGGTTATGCAAGGGGCCGAGGTTATGTAAGGGGTCGAGGTTATGGAAGAGATGGCAACTCATTTAGGAAACCATCTGATCATGTTGTACATAGAAACCATGGAAACATGAATAACTTGGATCCTCGAGAAAGGGTTGACTATAGTGATGATTTCTTTGAAGGTCAAATTCATTCTGAACGATTTGGTGTTGATGTTAATGCTGAGAGAAGACGATTTGGTTATAGACATGATGGTACCAGCAGCTCTTTTAGACCATCTTTTAACAATGATGGTTGTGCACCTACTAATGTAGAGAATGACCCTGATGCTGTGAGGTTCCAACAAGACCCTCGTATTAAAATTGAAGAACAAGGGAGTTTAATGGAAATTGATGGAGAAAATAAGAACTCAACTGAGAATGCATCTGGAAGAACTAAGAATATGGAAGAGGAAGAAACTTCAAAGAACAGTAAAATTTGGCAACCGGATGAGCTCGGTGGTGATGGTTTTTAAAATAAAGGTTAGTATTCAATTTGCTTTAACCTTCTAAGACCAGGAAGATAAGTGATAGTAAATCAGATATCAAACGGAAGTTCTGTGATTTTGCCATGGCCGAGACAATTCAGTGGCTGATTATTGTGGACATTCCAATGACTGATGTAAAGGAACACTCTGCTCTATCGTTCGAAAAAGTTTTGAACTTGGCCATTGCTTGGCTGTGTGTATGTATAGCACTTCTGTTGTGGTATCATCTAGATGTTGTTACCTTTCTTGCTGTGATTCAGTTTCCGGTGTTCTCATTTGCACTGTAACACTGTCTGTGAGTTGGAATGGGTATACAACTGAAGCAAGATGGTGTAAATACATGTGGTTTTTTTAGTCTTCTCTACACTCAGTAATCCTCAACCGGCTTATGTAGAACGTTACTGGTTTAACGGATATGAGGGGATGAAGAATGGCTAGCCTAGGTTGTTAGAAGAGACACTTTCCTCTAGTTAAAATACAGGGGTCCAGACTTTTTACCGGTAGAACTATTCAGGCCAGAGAGACGTGCAGGTTTTGTTCTTGATGAACAAGTATCTTTGCCGAAGCACTCGTGTGTTCTACTTGAAGTTGGACTTGCCAGAACCATAACAACCCCAATATATGGCTGAGTTATAACTGTTATTTGGTTTAGGACTTTCAGTTGCATCTGCGAAGAACGAGATGATGGATATTCATAACACGATGTCATCAATATGGCTTTAGGTATATCCAAGATACCAAAGGTACACCACCTACACCAAACTTGCTTGAAATGTTGACATAGCCACTTTTCAGTTGATAGAGACAAAGGAGTTTGAGAAATAAGGGTTAGTAAGTTTGCTATTATTGTTTTGACCCAATAATAAGCTTTATCACCTATCATGTTGAAGCATGTACAGTTTGGTAGAACTGGATTTACTGGCCATGGACGAGAGCAAACTGGAAACGGCCAAAGGTACACTACCTATTTGAACCCAATGGGGTGTTTGATGGTTCCTTATCTTTTTCCTCATTCCAAGTGAATTTGAACTTTAATGTTGCATTTGAGGGAAAGGATTCTGATTGATCTTGTTGCTTTTCCAGTGTAGGCATGTGAAAGATGAATTTTACGAGGTTGAATCAGTAGATGTTATTAATGAGGGGTTGAGGAAAGTGTTGGGAACCGGAAGAGGAACCCATAATCTGATTGGGGAATGTGTATGAGTTTGTACATAGTTCATGTTTCTGAAGCAAGAGATTGAAGTTGTTTAGAGAGGCTGGTGTTCTAAAAGTGACGAGACTATAGGCTAAGCTTCCCCTTGACTATGGTTGGCAAATCCATCAACATACGTCATATGATGTGTTCTACGGAATGTGTAAGGTGCTATTGTACTAAAAAAGTTGGCAATTTTTAGTTGTAAAATTTGTTTTACTTATCAAACCCAAACAAGCCAAATATTCTACACACATTTATAGTCTTTTCTTTTCAGAGTCTTCCAATTTATAATTCAAATAAATAGCAAGTAGTTGGGCTCCAATTCAACAATTTATCAACCACATATATAAGAATATACAACAAAGAGATAAAAGAAAAATACAGAAAACAAACAAAGGTAAATCAAGTTTCAAACCAGTCCTCCATAAGATCAAACTGAGTTTTGTTTTTACCTCCTCTTGTTCTTGCTACCCAAAAGCAGAGAAAAGTAGAACAAGATTCGAAAGAAGAAGCCCCAAGCGACCGTGACCCACAAGCAATTCCATTTGGTGAGATCCGTAACGCCTTGTTGCTGCAAAATGTCATATCCTGTGGTCAAGCAAGTAGAGCTTGTGATCCTCATTCCAAGTGATTTGCTCATAGTTGCTAGAAGCCTAACTTTCATCCCCTGAGGCACCGCGACCAGAGGTGTGTTGTCGAATATCTGAACTCCTCTGACGAAACACTTTGTTGGGTCACCGAATTCGTTTAGGAGCACAGCCTCATAAGGATACTTGACTAAGGAAATGTAATGGAACCAGATCCAGTAGCCAGGGATTCGATCTCGGTTGATGAAGAATCCACTGAAAAGCAAGAAATAGGCTAAAATGGCTACAACAATGGTGTAACCGAGCATAACGTGTGGGACAACGCCTGATAAGAAGGTGACGAATGAGCTTCCTGCCCAGAAAGAGGCTAAGATTACTAGGAAGTAGAAGAGGAAACCCATAAGACCTCCATCTAAACCCACACCCCAAAATGTGATCGCTGCAAAAGCAAGCGAGAGGATGATCAAGGAAGGGAGGGCAACAAGAGAGTGAGATAGTACATAGGAGGATCTTCGGTAAGCGTTGTAAGCAGTTTCTCTCATGAAAATGAAACGTTCTTGGAGGAAAACAGGGAGAGCATCTGCGCAAGTGTAGAACGTTGTGGACATTGCAAAAGCGAAGCATCCAAGACGTTCTTGGACTCCTTTAGGGGAGTTATCTAGCTGCCAAAACATAGTGGCTAAGATGAATCCAGTGACTAAAACAGCTCCTAGGCGTATCCCGAATAGTTCAGGCTGTCTGCGAGAATTAGTCATGGACCGTTTGGCTAGAACCGCGAGTTCGACCCAAAACGGGTTCGCGAAAGTTGGAATAGTGGAAACAGGGCTCGAGCCAGAGCTATGAGTTGTTGTGGTCGCTCCAGAGACGAGCTTGCCTTTAGAGATACTTGCGCTGATGGCTTCTTTTAAGGACAAGCCAGTCTGACTTCTTGGCTCTGCTTTCCTCTGTCTAAACCCTTTGTTGAATTCAACTAAACTTCTTGTTCCACCAGCTGATCCTTCCAGCTCACGTATCAAATCCAAAGCGAACTCGGTGCGGTTCTCATGTTCAGGAATTGGATGGCCAAACTCTGCGAAGAAGCGCGGTAGCATCGCAGGCGATCCGCTGAAGACAGTTTGGCCACGGGACAAGAAGAGAAGACGATCAAGCAATCGAAGAAGACGGTAACTAGGTTGATGAAGAGTCATGATCACCATACTTCCACTCTGAGCGATTCGTTTAAGAACCTTAATAACACTTAGAGCACTTGTAGAGTCCAGACCCGAAGTTGGTTCATCGAGGAAAAGCAGAATCGGATCGTGGATGATATCGATCCCGATTGAAACTCGCCGTCGCTCTCCTCCAGAGATTCCACGGTGTCCTTCATCTCCGATCACCGTATTCGCCGCGTTTCTAAGTCCTAACTGATCAATCAAGGCTTGGACACGGAGAGACTTCTTTGATTTCGAAAGGCTTCGCGGGAGACGAAACTCGGCAGCGAACATTAAGGTTTCTTCAACTGTAAGCATCGGAAAAAGAAGATCGTCTTGCATCACATAAGCTGAGATCGCTTTCTGCATTTTCGAATTGAGAACTTCTCCGTTTAGAGTTACATTTCCTTTCAAGCTTCCTTTAGCGATTCGATTCGCTAACGCATCGATCAGCGTCGATTTTCCAGAGCCACTTGCTCCGAGCACAGCTAGTATCTCTCCGTCTCTAGCTTCTCCGGTGATTCCGTTGAGGAGCGTCTTCGTCTTGGAAGAGAAGATCCCCTCAGACGGAGCTCCAGGATCTGAAGAAACACTGCGTCTCCATGTGAACTTCCGGCGAACTTTGACGCTGTAAGTGAGATCAGTGAACGAGAGAACGAACGGTACGGATTGGTCCGGCGAGGCGAGATCCACATCAACGTGATGCTGGTGGTGACTACGACGCGTGGAGTCGTCGACGTTTTGCAAGAGCTGTGCGAACGTTGTTGGAGAAGACGACGCGCCTGAGACATTGCCAAACTCCGGCGAGAAGAACGGCAACGCCATATTGTCGTCCGCTGCGACCACACGAGACATTCTTCTTTGGGTTTGTTGCGATTGTGAAGCGGGAAAAATCAATAGACGGAGGAAAAACTAACGGCGTCAAAACTACCGTTAGCCGGAGAAGAAAAGAGGAAAGAAGAGTTATGGGTTTAACCAAGGATTTAATTTCTAATTCTATTTATAGATAAAATTCTCAATGTGGTTGGGCTGTTTAACATGCTTTGATTTTTAGGATTAATTTTGATGGGGAGAGTCAAAGTCACAATGCTGATGCTTATGTAGATGAACCTCCAAACCTAAACACAAGCAAGTAAAAGTGTAAAACACAAAATGCCACTTGTCAGTTTCTGTTTCTTTAAAATGTTTTCGTATAGCAATCAAATGTATTTTTTAGGCCACCCTTGCCGAATTTAGGCCACCATTCCCCCACCCACCTTTTATACTAACAAATTACAATGTGAAAAAAACTAAACAATCTCGAGATATCTCTTGTTTCCAAGGTAATCATAGTATTACATAAACTTCACTTATTTAGGTGCGACTTTTTGTTTTATAGGTGAGTTCATTTTTTATTCTAAAAAGAAAAACACTTTCTGCTTCGATTAAGCAGTTAGAGGGCGCTATAAAGAAGATCATCGATTCACTACTCGGATAAGAAACTCTTTTAACCTTTATAGCTGGTCGTAACATTGTCATCTAAAGCCATGATCCAAAGGATTCACCACTTCCCTACTAACATCATTTACAACAACCCTTTCATTCTAGAAGAAACGAGAGGTATATAAACCAAATGGCAAAGAAATAGAAAGCTACCAGCGTGTATGAACATATCCAACGGTTTTGCTATAGACAAACCCACCAATCCAACCGCATCATTACTCCCAACACCAATCCAACCGATATGTGACAAACTGACCAGTCAAGCTGAATTACCAGATTCCAACGCCTGTAAGATAACTGACTGGTTGAACTTGAAGTTTATGAAACTGCCACCAGGTTTTATGTCCTGAGAATGGTCGACTACAGGCTTTGTATTGTGGCTTTCTACTGTTGCTGTTGTATTGTGGCTTTCCATTGTTCCTTTCCTGAGTTCAGGCTTTGTACTGTGGCTTTCCATTGTTGTTCTCTTGAGTTCAGGCTTTCTACTGTTGCTTTCCATTGTTGTTGTCCTGAGTTCAGACTTTCTATTTTGGCTTTCCACTGTTGCTGTCCCGTTCCCTCCAACACTAGTCCTTGCATTCCACACGCAGAGTGCTGTACAAAGCATATATAGTCAGATCTCTACCAAAAACCTCTCTTTTAATGAATGCTTGAGAAAAAGACGTCAAACCTTTAAGGGGCTTGTTAGGTCTCCGTGCTACAGGTGAAGGATGCTTTAATATCCACGACTTCAATGACCTGCACAAGTTTGTAATCTCTCTTGTTATGAACCAAAACACGAAAATCACCCAAAAATCTATGTGTATAAATTAGAGAGCCACTACTCACGAAAGGAAAGGTGCCACCATGTACAATTTGAGACCAGAAACTCCATGAGTTATCACCTCATTACTTGCTGGCTGAAGATGATCAAGCCGATGCCATGTGATTTCCTACAAGTATTCCACAACAAAAGAAGATAAGAGACTCATCATACATACACAGACAAGATCAGATCCACAAGTTAATTGTTAAATACGCACACTGATTTCCTTCTTTGTAAGTGGTGCAAAAACTGTATCTTCTGTCACCCCAGCAACAATGTAAAGTCGTACTCTTTGCTGCCTGAAAACAAACTCTATATATTCTTCTCTCTTGAGTAGCTTTGAGACATCAAATCCAGTTTCCTCTAAGACCTGTAATTTAGCATGGAAGAACAATACATAAGAAGTGTGACAAAATATTCAGTTTTTTTTCAACATTAACCCATATTCCAAGTCTATACAAACAATCAGAAGAAGAATTACAGCACCTGAAATGCTACATTCACCAGGAGAATAGCACTAGAGAGCTACAATTAAACCTTTGACCATTTCCATACCAATGAAATAGTAAAAAGATACAGAGAGCCTATATAGTTGACCATTGACAGCAGCACTATTCTCATTTGCAAAAGATTCTGTCTACTGGTGACCTAAGAACATTTTTTCTTCCTCAATTATCACGTAGGAGAATCTATTTTCAGTACGTAAGGTGTATGTGTTATGATCAAACTGTTAAATTAGTGTGAAAATGAGTTACTCTGTTTCAAGAGCAGAAGATATAAGAGACGTTCTATTTGCTATTCTTTGACCTCCGTCATCTATACTAAAAAAAATTCATGCGCACATTATGTTGACACATTTTCATATGTCAACAACCACTAAAGTAGAACCAATGCATCCACTAAGTGAGGTTAATCTAACCCAATAAGCGGTCTTCTTCTAATTACATAGTGTTCTTTATTAATATGCACTATGATCAATGAGTGGCGGTTGTTGGAGATATCAATTTTGCTACAAAAGTGTAAAATAAATGAAACACAAAAGAGACAGGAAACAACAGAATTGATACTAACCTCACGTATGGCACAAGCATGGTCTTCTTCATCCTTGCTCTTTTTTCCGCGGGGAAAGCTCCAGCTCGATCCTTTCCATCCCTTCACCAACAGGCACTGAAAATGACAATGAAACAAAAAGGGTAAGCATTAACTAATAAGTAAACCTAAATATCACCCCACAGGGTTCTTACCCTTTCATATGTCTCATCCAGGATAATTGCCCCAGTGACTGGAACTCGACACTTGTAAGAAGTGAAGTCTTTAAAGATATCATCAATGTGAGTAACATAAGGTCTCAACACATCACAGCTGTTGAATACTATAGGCCACGTCAAGGAAAAATATCCACAGAAAACAATGGAAAAGACAAAGAGAAGCCCAGTCTATGTGGCAAACACAAATCATTTATGCTTCGAGCATATGAGATCATAGTCCTATCATTAACGAGCATTGTACTAAACAGTGAAGACAAGAAATTGAACACAGAATAATGAATCAGAAGGCAATGAAGGATACAGAGCGAAGTAAACTCTTTCAAAGACAGGGACTTAAGCTTTGGATCATTCTCTACAGCATTATCTTCATAGTACCAATAAGCATACTCCACCAGAAACAAAATTCTCTCGAATGACTGTTGATCTTCTTCAGGGACATTCAAAACAAATCGACTGAAACAAAACCCCATCACAAAGCATCAGTTACCGAAAATCAATTCGAGCCCAATCGCTTCACTATCCACAGAAAAAAGAAGAAAAACACTCGATTGATGAAATTACCTGCAAAGATCATCAAGGAGTTCTTTGGAGGGAAGGCAATTTCCGATGTTCTTCGATGAACTTGATGATCGATGGAGGCCCGACATTTTTTTTTGTACCTTCTCTTGTTCTAGTAGTTCTTGCCTTTAAAACCCTAATACTGGACGAGAGGAGCTCTCTCTCTCTCTCTCCCTCTCTATATATAGATTTACAACTGTTGCTCTAAGCTTTGGCTTCCTCTGATTGAAAGAGGAGGCAAAAACAACCGTCGTCGGTGAAATCTGATCGCTCCGGAGAAGAATCTGAGAGTGCGACGATTGTGTGTATCTAAAAGGTGGGCCCTTCTTTGGCCTTTATGGCTGATTGAGTTATGAGCTGCCGTCTCTGTTTAGGGTGGATAAAACTATCCGAGATCCGACCCAAGTTTCGATTGGATATTTTTTAGTCAAAACATTTACCTTTTTTTTTTTTGGGCAACGTTTAAAAACATTTACATGTTTTGTTTTTTTTACCAAAAAAATAGATATGAAGATTTTATTTTAACATTTACCAACTATAAAATATATAATCTAAATTAATATTATTTATTTTTAAAAATAATTAATTATTTATATAGTATCTTCATAAGAAAATTATTATAAGAAAAAACTTGTGTTTACTATCTATAATTGAGATTGCATTTCACAACTATGACAAACTAATTAATTAATTTTTTTCATTGGTAAATTAATTTTAAATTAGAATTTTAATTCTCATCAAGGATCTTTCATGTCATGAAAGCTATGATTTCTTCAATTTTTTTGGTATATATTCTCGATCATGTAATCTACTACGAAAATTAGAAGTTTAATTTCAATAGTTAGAAAATTCTTTAGAAGATCATTTTTTTTCTCAACTCCACTATTCATTTCTTTGCCACCAAATTCCATATTTTTCACATATTGTTTTTTTAACTTCATTTTATGGTTATTTGTTATGTGAAGAAGAAAACGACTTAAATGTTTTAGAGGTTTTATAGTATTCACAAAAATAGTTTAGGTTTTTGATCTTATTTTTTTTACATTTTTAACAAAATACTTATACATAAACTCGTTATTTAAATCGGTTTAATATACAAACGTTACATAGTAAAAATAAGCTACATTTCAGAAAAGAAATAATATATTAGTCGCCTGCAAATCGTCAAACTTAAACCGAGTAAAAAAAAACTTTGATGGACGGTGGCCGAGTTCTCTCATTTCAGTAATTAGTCGTCTCTAAAATTGGTTTTCGTTCCCCGAGGAGGTTTCTTCCCTAGTAGACCATAAGATCGCTGAGAATATGTCGTGGCTGCGAACGGCCGTGAATAAGGCTGTGGAGGTCGGAAACCGCAAAAACATCACACGAACCGTCAAAAACTATGCCGACTCCGTCGTCCAGCACGCTGGCCAAGCCGTCGCTGAAGGAGCCAAATTGTTCCAAGACCGCATTGTAATTTCTCCTTTCCTTTTAATTATTCCCATTTCTAATTAGTATTTGGGTCTTATTTTTCTAGATTCCAGTTTTGATTTTGGTATTAAGGGCTTTTATTACAATACAGTTGTAATTATGACACAACAGTTGCATTACTTTAGGACTAGAGTGAATAATCCGGACTGTAACTTTGCAGGGTGTTGGGGCTTATAAGAGTGTTCATCAGACAATTCAGAGATTGGAAGAAGCTGCAGTCTCATATAGAGGTCAAGAAAGGGCATTGCTGATTACTAGATGGCTAAGTGTGCTTAAGGAGATTGATAGAGCTACTGACAGTTCTCTAAAGGATAAACAATTGAGTTCAGAGGAACAACTTGCTTCTGATGAAGCAAAGAAACGTGAATGGGTATTATTTTTATTCTTTTTTTTTTTTTGGATAAGAGGAAAAGAAGAAGTTAACAATTCTCCCACATCGTAAAATATCAAGACTAGTAATTAAGTAGAGATGATTGTGATCCTTAGTGTTGCTGCGTTAGAATCTTATATGTTCCTTAACTGGTTTTGTCAAAGAGAAAGAGGAAGATGTCATCATATCATCCTCCTGCATTTTAGAATATAAAAAAAAAAGTATTACTTAAGTAGATAAGATTGCTAATCTGTAGTAGTATAGGGTAACTTTTTCTGCTAAAGGGTTTTTCATTAACAGTGACTTTTGCATTACTATTCTGCGTCGAATTTCATATGTTGTATTTATGACCTTTTTCCAACAGAATTCTTTCTGAAGATCCCTTTGCATGTGTAGGTTTTGTATTACGATCCAGATATAGGCGGTGAGCCACTTAACTTCCGTGATGTTTTTCTGCAAAGTCAAGCTCTGGAGGGGATCGTTCTGTCCATGGTATTCTTTTGCAACCTAAATTTGATCTTTTGGTGGCTATCTGATAAGTGATAACAGATACGTAGTACCATTTTACCTTTATATTTGGGTGATGTGAAAACATATGTGCCGTCTATGGGGGTTAAAGGTTTGACTGTTTTATTACAGATTATTGAACCACCACATGACGAAGAAATCACGCTACTCCTGGAGATGTTTGGGTGAGTCTGCTGGCATTCCATATTGCATTGCCAAAATTTGGATTCCAAAAGGAGTCTTAAACTGTTTCTTGGAAAGTCAACACAATTCATTGCTATTTTCATTCGTACTGCAATTATTCATAGAACTTAACATTGTTTTCAGCCTTTGTTTGAATGGAGGAAAGGAAGTTCATGATGCCATAGTTAGCAGTATGCAGGATCTTGCTACAGTCTTTTCAAGTTACAAGGATGAAGTTTTGGTAAGCGCTTGATCAGTAAAAAAGTCAGCATATGTTAATTTATGGGCGTTTGGATCTCCTCCTAACTTTTCTATTCTTCTGTGTTGCTTTGGCTGCTTTTGGACAGGTTAAGCAGGACGAATTGCTTCAGTTTGCCCAAAATGCCATCACAGGGTTGAAGATTAATGCTGAAATGCTGAGGTGATAAATGAAGATAATGATGTGCTTTTTGCTCTTGTTTCTCTTTATTAATGAATAATGAGTCATAGGGCACTACTCATCTTGCCTCACTGTTGATTGAATTCATGTTTTCAGAATTGATGCTGAAGCTTCTGATTTGAGAAAGAAACTCGAAAAGATGAATGCCTCTCAAATTCCACAGGAGAGTGAAGACAAGGAACATAAAGAGACTCCTTTAACAATAGAGGTGAGGATAATAGTATCTCCAAGCCTCTTTTTTCTCCCTAAGCTCATTTCGGTAGCTCTGTGTGATAGACTTCTCGTTTTGCAGGCTTTCAAAGAAACACTTGCAAAGATTCGTCTTTGCTCCAGATTAGAAGGTCTTCTAATTAGAAAGAGACAACTAAGCAATGGTGACTCACCAGATATACATGCTCAGAAAGTAAGTCTGTGAGCTTTATTAGTCTCAATTTATACAAGTTAATTCGTATTGTTAATTATCATCTTACTCTACTTTTTGTGCTGATATGGTATATTAAGAGTTTCATGTATTCCATGACAGCATATACATTTATTGACTTCTGGAGTAGAATGTTACTTATGGAAGATAATAGATATTTTGTCTTTGAACCAGGTCGACAAGCTCAGGGTGTTATTAGAATCTTTAGCAAATTCAACTTCCAAAGCCGAGAAACGAATATCAGAGAACAGGTTAAACTTATTATCGACTCCAGTTAGTTTCCTTTTATCTGCAAAAGACTTTTTTTATGGTTAAATTTTGATATGACATGGTAAATTTACCAGACCGGAAGAATAGGTAATAAGTTTCTTATTCTTTGTGTTACTATATGCATGTTCAGCAAATACTACTGATTCAATGTACAATTCTTTCCTTGCTATAGTATTTTCTGATTAAAGTTAGCTTATGAGTAGCAAATTTGAATTATGGGACTGCAAGACAATGCCGATTTATAATAAAGCTTGTCTTGTTATCACTTATCCCTTAGTGCTATTGAGCGGATGATTAGTCATTGGAAGGAAAAATACCATCAATGGATACCAATTGTCATTTGTCTTTTCGCAGACTTCAGAAAGAGGAAGCACTAAAAGCTCGTGTGGTGAAAGCAAATGAAACCGGTGAAAAGGAAAAGGTCTTTATCTCCCACTTTTATTTGTTCTTTTGAGTTTTGATTATTGACTGCGAAAAAAGGAAGATTAAAAAAAACAAAACTTAAGCGTGGCAGCGTTCGTTGGCATGTTTATCCAGCTGACAGTATTAAGGTTATGATTTATTATGTACAGGAGTTGGGTGCCGAAATTGCACAGCTTGAGAAACAAAGAGATGAGCTGGAAGCCGATCTGAAGAGGGTAATCTATTTTTCTATTTATCGGGTTTCTTGCTTTATCCTGGAGGTTTACATACACACTTTAAACAGACGAAAATTTTGTCACTTGACGTAATTATATAAACGTAAGCTCATCATGCTGTTGAACTGAAATATAATGATATTATTGATTCTATGTATGTAGCTATGATTGTTGTGATACAGAAGGTATATCAGTAAATATTCTTCAATGTAGGTAAATCTATCGTTAGCTGCTGCTCAAGCTCGGTTTCGTAATGCGACAGAGGAGAGGGATCAATTTGGTGAAGCCAACAATCAGATAATCGCTCACCTGAAAACGAAGGTGGGATTTTCTTTAAGCTGGGTAGCTCTTACGCTTAATAATATCCACGTGAAATAATCTGCTTCTGTTGATTCTGCATGCAGGATGATGACCTGTCCAAATCAGTTGTAGCTTGTAAGAAAGAAGCAGAAGTTATCAAGACGTGGATTAATTTTCTTGAGGATACATGGCTTCTTCAGTGCTCACATATCGAAACGAAGGATAAGCAGACTTTGTATTTCTATCTACTCTCAGCTGTTTCTCGCAATACATCTTGCTTTGCTGCTCGACCACAACAAATAATCCATTGGCATTTCTTAGGGACGAATTGGAGAAGCATGAAGATTACTTCTCGGATGTGGCCTTGAATATACTCTCTGTGTACAAGGTAACCTCTGTACTTTATAGAAACTTTAATCTAGTAATTGATAAATGAAAGCTAACACAAAATTTCATATTGTACAGAAGGAGGTGGCACCTTTAATAAGTCGTATAGAAAATTATGTGGAAAATCTGAAGAATCTGGGTCCTGGGTAAATGCCTCTTGTTGAATTGGATTATCCCTACTATATTACTTGGTTTCTGATTATAACTCTAGTTGGAGTTGAATTGCGCCTTGCAATAGTGGTGACATTTTTGCATGTGGTGGTGGTGACAGGTCGGAGAAGCCACCAAATGCAGATCAGGGAGACAATCAGGTATCAAACCCGAGGAAAATTCTGGAGGAGGAGTATATAGACTATGAGACCAAGGTAAGAATTGCTGCTTAGTAGGTTACGATTGATTATTTTTATTGAGACCAAATATGACTCTGCATGGTCGTGCTCTGGTTCGTTGATTTTTTTTCTTTTTCTGGTTTCTATTCTTCCTCGTCTCTTATTTGGTTTTATCAAAAACTTAGATCATTACCACATTCAGCATTGTGGACAACGTGAAAGAGCAATTCCAGGTTCTCCAAAGCAAACTGGATAAGTGAGTGGAAACATAATTATGTGACCTTTCAGTAATCGGTATAGATTTATTGTACTAAAGTTCTGAAATCCTACATTATACCAGAAAGGACGACCGGCGTGTGAAAGAGCTGTTTGATGACATGGAGAAAATGAGGCAGCAATTTGAATCCATAGCGAGGCCAACGTTAGAGATAGAGATTCCATCACCTAGAAGCAGTGTTACGTCCCCTAAAAGCAGTGCTACATCACCCAAATCTCCCAAGCCTAGCAGTAGTAGCATGAATGCTTCAACTGAATCTACTCAGACCCAAAAGCCAGAGCTGAGCAATTCTCCTCAGGCACCCAATCCTGCAGCTGGTTCCAGTCAAGAGTTTAACCCTGAAGCCGAACTAGCCGAGCTGGAATCTGAATTTGGTAAGGTGGCTCGTGATTACTCTGCAGATGAGGTTGATGGATGGGAATTCGATGAACTGGAGAAAGAACTGCAGTAGTATGATCCATCACACGCCTGCCTCACATACACTGATATGTTTTTCATTTACTTTCTTTGTTTGACCATAACTCCGAAGTTCCTTTGTTAATCTGTTTGGTAATTTATGGTAACTGCCTGTTGACTTTTGTATGTCTACTTTTTTTTTTTTTTTTTC
>Ga0041059_1001525_pt1 | contig 18251 bp, 8 predicted proteins | sample AraColnosormetaG_FD_56232 | JGI IMG/M metagenome (GOLD analysis project Ga0041059, IMG submission 56232) | Arabidopsis roots microbial communities from North Carolina, USA - Col MF nosort | ecosystem: Host-associated > Plants > Roots > Unclassified | place: USA: North Carolina | collected 2013-09-02
TTTTTTTTTTTTTTTTTTGATTAATATGTTTTGAGAATGTGAGAACTTCGATGAGAAGATTATACTGTATGAAAAACTAGGCTCAAGATACTTCTGTCTACTATATTGATTTTGTTGCCCACTCAAATTTTCAGCATCTTTGTCTTCTCGATGTGTGGAAATACGAAGATATTAGTACAAGTATTGAAGGATAAGCTTTTTTTTCTTCAAAAAAATGTTGTAAGTTAATTATTTATAATAGTCTTTTAAAAAATTTAGATCTAAAAGAAATAAATTCGATAAATCCCACTAAGAGCAACGATCACATTTAACTTCCATCAGGAAAACAAATCTGTATAGATAACAAATTTCAGAATACAACACCTTTTCTTAATAGTCAAAATGCAAATATTTTAACCCACTCTTTTTTTATTTGACTACTACAAGATTTATATTCACAATAAGATTTTCAATATTTTGTAGTGTGTAGTAATAATAGATGTATAAGATAACCCAGTATCCAAGTCCAAGACATTACAATTTGTCCAAACCTCGTGTCGTTTTCATGGGTTTTTGTCTATGTGTGAGTTGGCAGTAATATTATGACATGCATTTGCATTTGTTCGAAGTATATACTACTATATGATCTTAAAACGAATATGGTTTACCTGGTTAAGTGAAATACTTAATTATCATCATTCATTATAGTTATGCTGGCTTTTAAAGATTTCAATCATCTGAAATTTTGGAGAAGTTTTTTTATAATATTACATAAACTAGTAAATATATCTTGTAATTTCATTTTTCCCTTAACCAAATTTTTGAAACTTAACGTCAAATTATCTTGTTTCGAAAAGTTGGTTAACAGAAAAATTACACAATAATATTTGCTTAGATTCTGATTTCGATCAACAAAGTACGTAATATGTGTTTACTATATCAAGAAATGTTGTTTACTTAGTAAGAATACATGTGAATCATTTATTTTTCTTGTAATGGAGCACACATTAAAAATGATTTTGCAAGGTTCTATTTATTTAACTATATATATTCACATTCGTACATCATCGTTATCTTCATCAATGCGTACCGACCTGTAAACCAAAAGGAAAGAAACAAAAACAAATATTCTAAATTTGTGGTGAACAAACAATATATAAAATTTCCTTGTTCAAGAACTACTTTCATTCCTAGTCAAGTTTTTATAGTTTGGTCTCCACGTGACACGGTTTCTTAAAACTCGATTTATGAGAAACAATCATTAATATTTAATGCTTTTTCTCGTTGATTTGACGTTTGATGGTAAATGGGTTCTGTGACTTTCAGGGGAAACAAAAATGAAAATCATAAATTTTTATAAGATTACAAAACATGACATGAACTATTGTGCAGAATGCAGATAGGGAAAAATGGTTCCCAACTTGAGTCCTATGCCTAGGGCACTGAAGCTAAATTGTCTCAACTTCAATCATGTTAGGGAGACTGCATGATTGGTTATATTAGATTATTGGCCATAGTTTTATATGAACTCACGAAAGTTTTTTTCCCGTGATTACTACAGTCTTCAGATTTTGTAAATTAGTTTAAAATTTGATACAAAAGTTGTTAGTCACAACATATATATACACATTACACAATGACAAATTGCTCATCGTTTTATTTTATTTCAAGTGTTCTAAATCGGTTATGAAGATTCAAACTACTTCTGCCATTTACAGCCATTACATTGTCTATATATGCTTGGCAATGTATAATTAATTCGATACACCCGATTGTCTAAGACTTTGTTTTTTCTCACTTAGAGTTTTGTATTTGTCTTTTTTTCACTCACCTAATTGTCATCAAATTCTTGGTTAGACGAAAATGAGATTTTACTATAGATTATAGATTATGATTATTATTTGATATCCAAAGACGGTTTATATACTTGATTAAGGTGGCTAAAAGTATTAGTTTCCTTACACTGTATTAGGCCTAATAACACAAAATTAAAAAGTATTTAAGAGCATATGGAATGGAAGCTTTTCTTTTTTGAATATTACACTAACAATTCCTGAAATTAAGTGGACTGTTAGTCATCAAGTAGACAATAACAAACAATTTATAATCATAATGTTTCCTAGAATCCGTTGAAATCATGAAATTTTGAAATTAATTTGGGGTTCCATTTGAATAAAATACCTCAATAATTGTATTTGCATGGTCTATTGGAATATAATGATTATAACTAGGGTGAACGACCTGTGTTCCTATGGGAAGTTTCATATACACTCACAACTTCACAGATTTCGGACCTCGTCTCCAATCCACACCAAATGAAAGTTCTAAACCTCAGTCTCCCTAAATCAAAAGTTCAAATCTTCAGTCCACAAAATTTTGAATTTCGTGGTTTATCGTTGGTTTACTGTACCCGAAACAACATTAACCGTATAAGAACGAAACTAAATCGGATTAACACATAAACCAACCCGTTTTATTACCCAAACAACCCGACTAAATTCAGAAAACCCCCAATTCAAAAAATCCCTAATTCGATAGAACCCTAAAATTGAAAAATCCCCAGTTTTTGAATTCGATGGATGCGAATGAATTTGAGACGAATGCTTTAATCGTTCATCAGGAGGCTACCGGAACTGGTCCGCAAGAGTTTGAAGGAGAAGAAATTCTAATGGAGGACGATGTTCCTGACGACGAAGATCCGAGGGACCGAGACGCGTTTGAAATCGAGAAGGCCGTAAATGAGTTCAGAGATGAGCCTTCGATTCTTCACGACGAGTATCCGGACAGTGACAATGATGAAGATGAGGATGTTGTTCGGGAGAGAAAGCGTGAGAACAGTAGACGTGGAGGAGGGAATCTCTACTATCACCAGACATTCTTCAACGAGATAGCCTTTAAGGAAGTTGTACTCGACCATGCCTTGAAGACAGGATGCAACATTGCACAATACATGTATGATAAAGATAAGGTTGCTTTTAAGTGTGATGGTGATGGTTGTGTATGGCGAATCTATTGTGCAGTGCCTAAAAAATGTCCTAAGTGGAGAGTGAATGTGTTCAAGGATGTGCATACATGTATTCCAAATGGTGATTGTGAAATGTTGAAGGTTCCTGTGATTTCTAGGTTATTTTTAGATAACATTAGAGAAGAGCCTCAGTATTTCATGCCTATGAAGATTGAGGAAACCATTAAAAAAAGATGGAAGATCACTGTATCTAGGCCTCAATGTCAAGCTGCAAGGAGAAAAGCATTGAGATGGATAGAGAGAGAACATGATGAGCAGTTTGCTAGGCTTCAAGACTATGCTGCAGAGATAAGAGAATCAAACAAAGATTCAACTGTTGAAATTCAGACTTTGAGAAATGATGGAGGAGAAGAGGTATTCAACCGTTTCTATGTTTGTTTTGATGCGATTAAGAGAACATGGATAGAATCGTGTAGGCCATTGATAGGAGTAGATGGAACCTTTATGAAAGGAAAGGTTAAAGGTCAGCTGCTGGTTGCTTTAGGTAGAGATGCAGATAATGCTATATACCCAATAGCATGGGGTGTGTACAAGTAGAAAACATAGATAATTGTGTGTGGTTTGTGAGAAAGTTGAAGGATGATTTGGGACTGCTAGATGGTGATGGTTTTATCATGGTATCTGATCGTCAAAAGGTATGATTTCATGGTTTGCTTTCGATTTTATTTAATCATGTATTGTATCTTCTTGTAATAACCTATGATTTTAAATTTTGTAGGGTTTGATCAGAGCTGTTGAGCTAGAGCTGCCAAAGGTTGAACATAGAATGTGTGTCAGACACATCTATGAAAATCTGAAGAAAAACCATTGGAAAGATAAAGAGATGAAAAAGTATGTTTGGGATTTGGCATGGAGCTACAATGAGAAGGCTTATGAAGCGGGTTTGACGAGGCTTTACAACTATAATGTTGCTGTCTGGCGTGATGTTGTCAAGTCAAAACCAAGAACTTGGTGTAGGGCGTTTTACAAGCAAGGAAACTACTGTGAAGATGTAGAGAATAACTCGACTGAGTCATTCAACAACTCAATTGTTAAAGCTAGGGATAAAGCCTTTGTGCCGATGCTTGAGACTATTAGAAGACTTGCAATGGTTAGGATTGCAATGAGATCAGTTGAATCTCATGAGCACAAAGGGAGATGCACCCCTTATGTTAGTAAGTTTCTTGCCAAAGAGTTTGAGAAAGCTTCAGAGATGAAAATTAGAAGAAGCACCAATGATATGTATGAAGCTGAAAGAGGTGTAGATTATCAGAGGATCTGTTTGACTGAGAGGACATGCACTTGTCAGAAATGGCAAATTTGTGGCATTCCTTGTGAGCATGCTTATGGAGTCATGCTAGATAAGAAGCTTGAAGTTGAAGATTACGTGTGTCACTGGTTTTGGACACCTATGTGGAAGAAGAACTACATAAACGGGATATTTCCACAGCGAGGGCCAGCTTTTTGGCCATCAACAGAGCATCCCAATGTCCATGTCCCACCACCACCACCGCAGCCTGGGAGGAAGAAAGGAAAGGAGAGTAAGAAGGACAAGAAGAGGAAGAAAGGGAAGAATGAGTCTCCCACAAAGATGGCACCAAAAGATATGAAAAGGGTGATGCACTGTGGCATTTGTGGTGACGCGGGTCACAACTCCAGGTTTCACAAGAAGAAGAAGTCACTTGTACAGGTTAGTAAAATGGTGTTTTGTTGTAGAATAGTAATGTATTGTGGTAACTGACACTTGTTTTTTGTCTTAGGCCTTTGAAGGAGTGATATCTCAAGTTGCTCAAGGCAGTCAAGTGGAGCCGTCTCAAGGAGTTGTGATGTCTCAAGGATGAATGCTTAGTAGGAGTAGAAGGATTAGAAGCTATTAGATGGGTTTAGTTTTTGTGTTCCATCTTATTAAGACTTCATTCGGATATGTAATTTTGGTCTCTGTGTTGGCCATTTGACTACATTGCTTTTATGGTGATGTCTCGGCATTAAGAACCATTGTGAAATGACAAAACTTTTGCCTATTTTATCTCTGTTTTGGTTTGGCTATTTCTCTCTTTTGGTTTTTACTCTTTGTTTTTGTTTTTGTCAAAAAAAGCACAACATAACACCAATTATAACAACGACGTTTCTCATAAGTCATAACAACAAAAAAAGCACAACATAACACAAGAAGTACATAGAAGAACCCACAACAAACCAATACACTACTCCTTCTATTCAACCTATCACTTTACTCAAACCAACTATCATCATACAACCTACAATGACAACAATGCACATTTTCTTCATGCTTGATTTGGATTCCAACAGCTCCTCTTCTAACCTCTCAAAAATCTCTTTCTCTAGCTTCATTTGCATCCTCTCAAACACCATCTTCTTGTGATCCGTGGACTCTGTTGTAATATGCGAAATGGTTTCTTCAAGTACAGTCGTTCTTCTAGCCAATCTCTCAATCTCATCTAACAATGCTTCGTCAACCCACTTGAAAATGTGGTTATCATCGATAAGCTACCAAAAAACAGAGATTTGGAATCAAAATTTCCAAACAACAACCCAAATAACAATAAAATTACCTTATGTGATGCATCATAAGCACATCTATAGTAACAGCGGTATGGATTGGCGGCAGACTTTGAAATTAGCGCCGAGATACTAGCTTCACACCAACATAGCTTTGGCACACCAAAAACTCTTCTTCTCTATCCGACATTTGATGCTCCACTCGTAGCTCCAGATGAATTTCTCATATTAGAGCTCTGACTTATGTTGAAAATTGAAGAAATTTGATGTTGAAGAGAGAAAATCGAAACTAGGGTTCTAAGATTTTTGGGTTTTTCAATTTGGGAATTCTTCTCATCTCATCCGTATTTACTTGGGTGGGTATTTCGGTTTGTCAATAACTCGAATCGGGTATACATACGGTTTAATCAACTGGGTTTTTGATTTGGCATCGGGTCCGTACAGTAAACCAATTATAAACCACTAAATTCAAAAATATGGGGATCGAGGTCTTTAACTTTCATTTTAGGGGGAACGTGGTTTTTAACTTTAGTTTCATGTGGACTGGGGACGAGGTCCGAAATCTGTAGAGTTATGAGCGTATATAAAACTTTTCATGGGGACACAGGTCGTTTACCCTTATAACTATGTCTTGTCAGTCAATGAAAATGAATCATCTAAGCAATTTTCCATCATTTCCTTTATCTAGGTGATTATTACATCAAAGCGTGAGATTATTAGTTAGCTTATGTTTCGTGTAATATGCAGTACTAAGATGATCAATTATTAGTAGCAGTAACCACAATATTTCTGATTCTTTCATGTGATCCGCTTATTTCGAAGAAACCATTCATGTCAACGGTTAAACACAAGATGATCAATTAAAATCTTACAATAATTTCAACTAAATTTCTATATTAAAAAATTGTTGACAAATTCATGACCACTGTTTTTATGGGACATTTGTGTTATAATTAAACATCTCATTAATGATATATATTACTTTTGAAATAGTTACATAATGAGTTTAATGCTTATGGATTGACCACCCAACACACCAACTGCTACTCCTATTCAACAACATGCATCATGGGATTTCATTTTAATTATTTTTTTGGTATAAACAAAACATCAACCTTTCATTTTCCATCACCCAATAGTGTCGCAACATTTTAACAAATCCAAATAATTTATTGAAACCATATAATGTTACAGCCACCTATTTATATGTCTAAATACTGATAGCCATATCTTAAGTTCATTCAATTTGAATTTTTTTTCTCAAGCTAAAAATTATACACGAATCTTAGGAATCATCACTCATGACTCATATATAGCTCAGTTCATATATATAAATCTTTTGTTGGGTTAAATATTAAGAACATTCAAATAGACCTTGTAACGAATTGAAGCAAAATCTTAAACTCGAAACATGCGTAAATATTAGATTCACATAAATCGGTCCCAAGCAAGCAGGTAACTAAGCGTGCTTACTTAGTGCTTACACCATTGATATCCTCTCTTTTTTCTTTATAGCTTTTTTTGCCGGGAAAGTGATTGAAACTTTGTCTCCTCGTTTTGAAAGTTGAAACCTTTAAACCTGTTTTTCTCTTTTGCCAAATTCCGACCTAAGAAAAAAAGAAGAAGCATATGGGATTGCTTCAAAAACCAGAAACCCGCCGGATGAATCCAAGTGTTTGAAACGGTCCCCTTTGTTAAATAGCAACTAATCATAGAGAAATGATGACACATCTCTCTCTTTTCTTTATTTCACTCTTTCACTCTTTTGTCTCATTTCTTGTAAGAACATTAATCAAAGCTTGTTGTCTTTTTATGTTGCTATGTCGCTCTCTCACCGATCTGTTCCTCCTCGTTCAGTCCTTTTTTCTCCACACTCTCTTCAGAAAATTTCAAAAGACTTTGCAGAGATGATGCTATTGACAATGAGAATGAAAACGGTGCAAGATTTCAAACATCCACATACAGAAGAATTACAGATCAAGATTGCACAAAACAGATCGATATAGATCGCGACAAAGATCAGCACTACAATGCAAGATGCAATTACTAAACGGACCGTGGTTTGTGGTCCTGTTTTTCTATCAATAATCAGAAAAGAACAAAGACTATGGAAAACTATCCTTGAGAGTTGAGTCTCTCTCTATGTTGGACTAGTTTTCGTATCTTAATCTTTCAGGCCCATGAGCCATGCATGTTTACAATAGGCTTGGTTGATTCTCTTCAACAAAAGGCACATCATTTACTTCTCAAATTATAAACTAAACAATGGGACTTTCATAAACAGATTTTCTCAACATCAAAGATCTTCCAATTTGATATTTGGTAATGTCAAGCACTAGTATCTGATCAATAGGCAATACATTAGTGCGGAGAAAAAGTTAAAAAGAGAACAGAGTTACAGACAGATCTTGTTAACAAATAATGATGATACACGGAACAATCCATGGCAGAGCCAAGAAGCATAAGATGATAAGCAAGTGGAATATAAAAAAACATAGTACCTTAAAATTATTTTGCCAGTGCACCAGGTTGATGAAGAAAGTTAACTGGTGACTGGTGAGTGATACATGTAAACAAAAGGGAACAGCAGGAAATATTCTGGCCAAATTATTTGAATCAAATGCCCAGAAACCAAAAAGACTTGAAGGAATGTAAACTAAAACTGGAGCTAAGCAGAAGCAGCCAAAGGTTTTTCTACAGCAGATTCGTTGGGTTTCATGGTATTGAAGAGTTCTAGAACATCCGGATTATTACGGATATAGTTTGGGCACAGAGAGAGTAAATCTTGTGCTTCACTGTGTCTTGCAGACTTCATCATAGTTTCGAATACACGCAGAACCACTGATATATATGGAAAGTTATTCGAGGTCATAGCCTTCAAAAAACCGAGAGCTTCAGTGCTTTTTCCAGTTGATGAGAAGTAACTCATGAAAGGGTCAATGAAAGGAGGGAACCCGTGATCTTTCATTATCGGTAGAAGACTCAAAGCTTCTTCAAACCCACCATCCCTTGCAATCTTCTTCGTCAACAGATTCGTCACCAAGCTTTTGTATGTGCTATGACGAGGTTTCAGTTGATTTTTCGTTACTTGTGCACTCAAAAGCTTGTATGCATCTCTTACTTGATTCTTGTTGCAATAAGCAAGAACCAACTTCTCAAATGAATAATCAGCATAGGAGACTCCCGTGTTTCCAACCATTTTCTCGAAACACACTAAAGCTTCATCAAGATTCCCGGAATCACAATACCCTTCAACAAGAGACGCCATTGCCTTGTCATCTAGATTGTTTCCGGATGATTCCATAAAGTCTACAAATTCATCAGCTTCGTCCTTCTTTCCCTTACGACTAAGACTTGATGCAATCATGCTCTGCATATCACCACTAGGAACATAGCCTCCTCTCTTCATTTCTTTCAACAGCTCATTGCTCTGTTCAACCCTATCCACGCTTCTCAAGGACTTTAAGACAGATTTCAGCAAGGAATCCGTCAAAGCATTACCATTTTTGGTATAAACTTTCACAGCTCTTGAAAACAAATCCATATCTAGAATCTTGGCAGTGACAATTTTCTTGAGCAACAAACAGAAGCAGTGTGGGGTGGGGTTGTTACTACTACTACTACCTGCCATTGCAATCTCAAACAAGTCAACAGCTTCCTTGATCAATTTAGTCTGGCAGAACCTCGTTGAAACTCTAACATAAGTCTCTATTTCCACTTCATAACCAGCACTCCTCATTTCTACTACAATGTTCTGAAATCTATCAAGAAACTTCTCTTTTCCCAAAACCCTAGCCATAGCATTATAGGTTTTCTCATCATGCTTAAAGAGATCAGACTCATCAATCCACCGGAAGAACAACAAAGCTTTCCTGGGTTCAACATCAAGACGTTCCACAATCATCTTCACTAAATCACTCTTAAACTCAACATTCAAATCTCTTACCCGTTTCTCTACATCATCACCCCATTCTTCCTTCATCACAATCTTACACACCCTATCGCAAACATTCTCCGCCGAATTATCTAAACAATCTGAAGTAAAAAGCTTTCTCAGCCTCAGCAAATCACTCTCCAGCCCATCTTTCTGAAATTTGTCACCCACTTTATCTCTAACATTAGCCGATAAACCATGCCCTTTCTTCTTCATCACATCAACCAACCCCCAAAACTCATCAACAAGTCCATTACCACCCAGAATCCGCAGCATCATGTTATAGTTCTTCGAGCTAAGTTCCTCAGGAGAAGCCTCCTTAATCCACTGGAAAAAACTTTTGGCAACATCAGGGTTTGATTCGAGCTTTCTCAAAACCTTCAAAGCTAAATCTTGGCTAATCACTACACCACTCGATTCCAACTCCTTCCTAATCTCATCCTCACCACTCAATCTACTAAAAATATCAATCACGGTAGCCTCAGCAGAAGATTTCTCTTCAACCGCAGGCTCGGACGAGAAGCTTCGACCCACTGATTTCACTAAGTTGCCAGAGCTCGTCATTGGGGATCGTAAGGGACAAAGTTGTTCACTTTGTTGCAAAGCTCCGATCCCAGGGTGAATGAAAGAAGAGAAAGATCGCGATGAAATGGAGGTTACCTGAGAACAAGGAGATAGATAAGGAAGATGAGAACGATGGTAGCTTCGAAGAAGCATCAATCGCCATTGTTGATATCTCATCTCGGATTTGAGCTGGGTTAACGAAACTAAAAAAGGGTATAGTGAAGTGGATTTGATCTGAATAGAAAAGCTTGATCCTTTACAGTTTACAAAGAAGCGAGACTGAAGAACAGCGATTGCGAAGCTCTGGGAAATGTTAGGGTTTTAGTGAGGATTTTGATTTTTGACTTTTTGAGGTAAACGAAACCATCTAAGGCAAAGAGAAGGTCCCATCACAATGACGCAGAGCAAACAAAAATAAAAACTTAATGATATGATAATTCGAGTTTAGCCCCTAGTTTTATTATAGCTACCAGTTTTTTCTCATATAGTTTTAATTGGATCAGTATTTACCATGACCATTGACCACAACGATTTCGAACTTCCTAACTTGCAAGGAATCCAGAATCATTGCCTTCATTTATTAATCTTTTGTTCTTATAAATATCCTACGGAAGTTCTAACTTCTAACTTGTTATTTTCGTGATCTCAATTTGAGTACTTTTAAGAATCTATCTTTGCCTTAATGTTATGACTTTTTAAGATATTTTTTTGCTTATGTGACCCTTATAATTCAACGTAGCCGAATTGAGAAATGGATGGACATAAAAGTCTATAAGCATTAAGTGCAATAAAAAAGAGGATGGTAAAACAAAGTTCTTAGAACTTAAACTAGATTTTGTTGATTAAACTTAAAGTTCCAAACGTAGTACATCTAAAGGGAGAAGAAACATTAAAACATTACAACACTAAAAACAACAACAAGTACGATGAGTACGAGAATCAATTATGACTCCCAAATTTTATTTGAAAATCCCAACAATTAATTAGAAAAGGGAAATTATAACTCCCAAAGTTGACTCGGATCGCTACTTGTTCAGGCCGGTCTTGTCCTTCACGAAGTTAACACCTCCCACTGCCGCATCCGATATACTCTTTCCCGCCTATAACATTTACATCAAACCATATGAAAATATCAGAAATCTGCGTAAATGTATGCTCTAAGAAGACTTTTCATTCTTTACATAAATGTCATAATGTGTGTATAGATCGTTTACCTGTTGCGCGGAAGCTCCAGCTGCAGCAGCAGCATCCTTGGCCTTGTCCAGCAGAACATTGCTCTTCTCCTATATAACAACCATGGTCAACACAAAATCAATTACATAATTACGACAAACTAAATTAAACAAGAAAATGGAAGTTCTAGGAGTGATCAAGTTTCAACTGTTTTCAAAGAGTTATAACTTGAACAATCTATCAGTACTCTGTTCTAAGAGAGAAAGAGTACCTCAGCTTTGCCAGCGGCCTGACCGGCTTGGAAGGCATTCTTGTTGGTCTCTGACATTTTTCAGATATTTTTTTCTTGTAAAATCGTTTTTGATGTGTGTTTTGTTTGTGATGGATTGAGAAGATATGTGGGCTTAAGGGTTTATATTTATAGGCCAAATGGAGATACTTGTGTGGTGCCACGTGTAATCTGAAACCACGTGGATTACGTTTAATGGTACGATCATTTTTGCCTTATGTCGGTAGCTTTTTATTGGCTGATCAAGACATCACGTGTCGTTTTAGTTTAGTTTATCAATTTGTTATAGAGGATATGAGACTCTTTCTGTGCGAGTGTGTGGTCCTCTCGCCTCCGTGTTTTCTTTTCGACTTTATTTATTAAGTTGAGTCTTTCAAGATATCTCGAATCCTCTATCTATATGTTATAGTAAAGATTTTCTTTTTAGTTTTTAACAATATAGCTTGCTCTATAGCTACAAATAGAAATATGTAACGTGGGGTTGTTGCATATGCGTTTGGCAAACATTTCGTGCTCTTCTTGGCGAAGAAATTAAAGAAAAAAAACTTTATTATTGAAAAAAAAATGGTGCCTTGTAGAAGGTGGGATAGTTAGATGCTACGTTTGGCAAGTTAAATGTTGTGTTTGCCGAACCTCCCGTATTTTCATGTTTTTTTTCTTTGATTTATAAAATAAAAATTGAAAATGTGTATATAAATTAGTTTTTGTGAATTAGTAACTTTCTACTCAAATCCAGTTTGGAGCCAGACATGTCATATAAGTTGTATATTTGTTGACAAGTTGAATCGTATTGACTTATTATTCGTTGGTTGCAACTAACAAGGTTTTGATGTCCGATCAGTAGTAAGCCCATGGTTTGGAGGTGCGGGGAAGGATACGTACCCTTTGGCCCAACAGTATGAAGTAATTCTTGTATGAACCACAATTATACCTAGATATTTTATTTGAGTTTATGTTTGCCAAAAACAAATAAAAAATGTTTGCCAATCCAAACAGTTCATGGTTGAATTCTACTTACAAAATGTACTTTTATTCTTCATTTTCCCATCATATTATGAATAATATGAATCCAGTACTACGATCGATATATTTTACCTTGTGTAACCAACACATCGTTGGTAATTGGTAAGACCATAAGAGTATGTACTGTATAAAGTTTTCTTTGCGTTTTTTTTTTTAGTTAGTTCTCCTATATCCATTATAACAATTATAGTGATTTCCTTCTGTGTGTTTGGAAGATTTAGTGTGTTTAATACAATTATAAGGACTGCATTTTTAGAAAACTTCAACAATTCGGATCGACTTATGTATCGTGATCCATTTAACATCGTTTGGGGAGTTTGATCTTTCGCATAAAGAATATTTTTTAAAATAGATAAAACATTATTTGAATATAAGTTTGGCTCGTCTAATAATTTTGCAATATATTTATATATATATAATGCAATTCTTGATCAAAGATCGTTTATTTGAAAATCCCAACAGTTAATTAGAAAAGGGAAATTATAACTCCCAAATTTGACCCGAATCGCTACTTGTTCAGGCCGGTCTTGTCCTTCACGAAGTTAACACCTCCCGCTGCCGCATCCGATACACTCTTTCCCGCCTATAACATATACATAACCATATCAGAAATCTGCGTACATGTAAGCTTACAAAGACGTTTATTTCGTTACATATTATATGTTATGTGTCTGTGTATGGATTGTTTACCTGTTGTGCTCCAGCTCCAGCACCAGCTGCAGCATCCTTGGCCTTGTCCAGCAGAACATTGCTCTTCTCCTACATGACAACCATTGTAACCAAAAATCATCAATTACATAATTACGACAAACTAAATTAAACAAGTAACTGAAATTTCTAGTAATGATCAAGTTTCAACTGTTTTCAAAGAGTTATAGCTTCAACAATTTTTTTCCAGTTTAAGAGTTCTGTCAAAGAGAGAAAGAGTAGTACCTCAGCTTTGCCAGCGGTCTGACCGGCTTGGAAGGCATTCTTGTTGGTCTCTGACATTTTTTCAGATATTTATTTCTTGTAAAATCGTTTTTGAAGTGTGTTTTGGTTAGTGATGATGAGAAGAGATGTGGGCTTAATGGTTTATATTTATAGGCTAAAGGGAGTGTGGTGCCACGAGTAATCTAAAACCACGTGGATTACATTTGATGGTACGATCAGTTTTGCCTTATGTCGGTAGCTATTTATCGGCTGATCAAGACTTCACGTGTCGTTTTAGTTTGGTTTTTTAGAGGATATAATAATGTGACTCTTTCTGTGTGAGAGTATGATCCTCTCGCCTCCGTGTTTTCTTTTTGAGTTTATTTATATATAAGTTGAGTCTTTCGAAATATCTCGAAGCCTCTATATGTTATAGTAAAGTTTTTTTTAGGTCTTTAACAATATAGCTTGCTCTATGGCTGTAAACAGAATTATGTAACGTGGGTTTGTTGCATATGCGTTTGGCAAACATTTCGTGCTCTTATTTGCGAAGACAAAAAAAAAAAAACTTTATTATTGAAAAAATGGTTCCTTGTATAAGGTGGGAAAGTTAGATGATACGTTTGGCAAGTTAAATGTTGTGTTTGCCGAACCTCCCGTATTTTTCATGTTTTTTTCTTTAATTTATAAAATAAAAATTGAAAAATTGTATATAAATTAATTTTATGAATTAGTAACTTTCTACTAAAATTCAGTTTGGAGCCAGACATGTCATATAAGCTGTATATTTGTTGACAAGTTGAATCTTATTGACTTATCATTCGTTGGTTGCAACTAACACGGTTTTGATGTCGGATCAGTAGTAAGCCCATGGTTTGGAGGTGCGGGGAAGGATACGTCCTTTGGCCCAACAGTATGAAGTAATTCTTGTATGAACCACAATTATACCTAGATATTTTATTTGAGTTTATGTTTGCCAATCCAAACAGTTCATGGTTGAATTCAAGTTACCAAAATGTAGTTTTATTCTTTATTTTTTTTATATTATGCATAATATGAATCGATGTATTTTACCTTGTGTACATAACCAACACATCGTTGATAATTGGTAAGACCGTAAGAATATGTACTGTATAAAGTTTTCTTTGCGTTTTTTATTTTAGTTAGTTCTCCTATATCCATTATAACAATATACAGAACTCATCTCATTAGCAAAATCGGATAAAATCAAACTGGTTTGATTGTTTCATGTAAATGTCTCGTTTACGTGATTTCTTTTTGTCTGTGTGGAGGATTTAGTGTGTTTAATACAATTATAGGGACTGCCTTTTTAGAAAACTTCAACTATTCGGATCGACTTATGTGTTGTGATCCATTTAACATCGTTTGGGGAGTTTGCTCTCTCGCATAAAGAATATTTCTTAAAAATAGATAAAACAATATTTGAGTATAAGTTTGGCTCGTCTATTCATTTTGCAACATATAAAAAAAAGAAAGCAATTCTTGATCATTTGTTGTTGTTTTTCTTTTGATCAAAGATCATTTGTTATAACATGTAATTCTCTAAGTATAGTAAGAAATAGAAAAAATTATACAATTATACACACGTAATGTTGTTCTTTAAATAAATGACTTTGAGAGAGAAAAAGAAAACGAAGGAAATCATAGACAGAAATTACAAGTTCTCTCTTACAAAAAGCATGTTGATAGCCGATAGGCCACAACAATTTCTTGAACTAAATCAAATTACAAAAATATAATAGTTTATCGGCATACACAAACACAATCGAAAACACGTTTCTTGTCTTGTTTCGGTTAGAATAAAAACGTAGCGATTCTCTACGAAGACTGGGCACAAAGCGTAGCCGTTTAGTCAAATTAATATATCTAAAAAAAAAAACAATTTTTTTTAATATATCTAGTTTTTTTCTTTCTATCGTGCGTCTCTCGCTTTCTTTGACTCTTTCGATTATTATGCCTCGGCGAAATATTATGACCTTGTTAACTATGAGGTTAAGCTAGATTTCAACTATGTGAAAAACCAAAGGTGTCATGAGATTTAAAGTCAAATGCAAAGCAATTAGCTTAATACACTAAAATCATGAAAATGATCATAATAATAGATACTTGATCCATTATATTCAACATTTGGATCATCCGAATTCACATAGACCAGACACAAACACTGGTTTAAGGGAAATAAGAAGAAGAAGAAAAATATCCATAAGACATTATTCAAGAAAACGAAAATTAAAAACTTGAGCTTTTAGATTCCCTATTCCTTCTCGTCCTCGCTGTTGCAGCTACTGTTGCTGCTCCACTCACATTTCAAGGTAGATCTCGGAGAACCACAATACCTTCCTAGCTTCTCAAACCTCTGATACATCACTGTTCCTCTCTCTTCTCCTAGAGACTCCATTGTTGACTCTTTGCATCCGTAATCGTCTAGGTCCACAGAGAGACCAGAGTCGTAGCTCTTCTGTGCCACGGTCGAGTGGACAGCTACAGAGAATTGTTTTGGTTTGAAGCAAGTTAGTACCTTTGAGACAAGATGGCTCAAGTCCATGGTTGTGAAATCATATCCCACTGCTTCAAAGCTAGCGTAGCTGAAACCATCCTCTGGAGTTACATGGATGGTAGAGATTGCGTCGCCTTCGATGCTGTTCATTGAGTAGCCACAGGGCTCAAACTCAAAGTCACAGATTTGGGATTGAGGCAGTATCTTTCTGATGCCAGAGTTATCAGTCATAGAACCAGCAGAGCTTGACTCGTTCTTGTAGAAGACAGATGCCTTGTCTTTGTCTAGACCAGTCATACACATCTCAAGCGTGTAGACATTGTTCTTGTTGTTGCTGTTGGCAGAAGAAGCAGAGTAAACATGCCATTTCTTGGTTTCATCGTCATTGCCCATCAAGTAGGCAACACTGCTTAAACCAAGCTTAGCAAAGTGACCATCAAGAACAGAGACTTCTTCAGAGAAGTTGCGGTGAGGGAATGGTTGTCCTCCAGGACAGAGGAAACTTCCACGAGTGTACCTCACAGCCTTAACGTCAAGAGAAAGCTCACCGGCTAACCTCAAGAGAGGCTCAATAGAGAGGAGGAGCTTAGTAGTACCGCAAGTCTTGATGACGATCTTGTACGGGAAGATAAAGAGACTGGACTCAGAGAGAACATAAGAGTCAAGCTGATCGTTCGAGAGAGATGAGACGATAGTGCACTCAGCTGGCTGAAGAATCTCATCGATCTGAGACTTAGCTAAAGCACGTAGCCCTTTTCCTTGAGTGTCAAGAAAGAGACCAGGCTCAAAGAAAGTAACTTCAAGCCGCTTCTCGTAACCTTCGAAGCCAATAGCAGACATGGCCATCTCTGCGTTGTTGTTGTTGTTGTGAGGGCAAACAAAAGACGAGAGGATTTGGGGAACCAGAGCTTTGAGAAAAGGAGATTGTTGTAATTGAAAAGCTATGGAGGGAACTGGCTAGTACTCAGGAAGGCCTCTTAGCGCAGTTGGAGTAGACAGAAGATTTGAATTTCTTGATTCCACCGAAAGGACGAACGTCTTCAATGCTGTAACCAAGGGGTGCTTCGTAACATAAGGAACTATTGCTGCTTGACTTCTTATTACCAGCTTTCGATTCCATCATAATCTCATTCACGCTTTTTCTGTTTTAACAAAACCATATAACCAAAAGTTAGATAATCATATACTATGTAATGCAAACATAACTAGAGCATCATAAACACATAGAAATTCAACGATTCTGCAGTTTCAAACAAATTATTACATATACAACTTTTTCCAACAAATCCAGATATGTCATTATCAGATCTATGTAATGGAAGAACAAATTGCTAATAATCAAACCCTAAAAATTGATAATTGAAAAACATAATAACACGTTCATGATTAGAGACTTACATGTAGAGGAATATTGATTACAATCCGGAGTTATAATTCTCTTGTTATTGATCCAAGATAAGAAATTAACCTGAAAACGAACCAACAAACGCCAGATTAATCAGCTGATCAAAAAACAACATAATCTCAGATCTACAACGATAACAAAAGAACAAATCTCTCTAAAAGCTATGAGAAACAAACCTTAATCAGGTAGGAGATTGAGAAAACTCGAAACCCTAAAGAACTTGAGAGCCGCTTATGATTTAGTAATGATGAAAAGAGCAAACGAGTTTGTGATATTGTAGAGAAGAAGGTGGAGGGAATTGTTTATATAGTGTCCAGCCCAGATACGTTGTGAGGCTATTAGGGCTCCGACTAAATTACGTTTTTACCCTTTTAGTATCTTTTACTAAAATAGCCTTACCCCTTCTTTATGTGAGAATATTATAGGTGCGAGATTCGCGACGATTCTTGGCCACAAATCCATTTACAGCAATAAATCTTTTTGTGTATGCTATTTTTGTCAATAAATCATTTATTTTATCAACGAATCTTAAGGTGACACGTGGATTATTCGAAGCAGCCACGTTAAAGTCTTTGATACTCGACGATTTCTGACCACGAAAAAGATAAGAGAGCTTTATTTGTTGGTAATTAATTGTTTTTGTCAAAATGTATTTAAAGATTTAATAATACGTTTAGATCTCCGAGATAGGCTAAGCCACACAAAAACTGCAGCTAATTAAAATACTACACGTGTGTTGTGTGAGACGACACGTTCAAGAATTCGATACTTACAAGAAAAAGACAGGTGCGTAGTACATGAGCTGTGTTGTGCAATAGTGGGTCCCAGAGAATCAAATTCTGTTTTACTAGACGACCTTCGTTTAGTCTTATTTAAATGACTAAAATGACCTTGTTATCTTCCTTTTTTTTTTTTTTTTTTTTTTTTTTT
>Ga0041059_1001526_pt1 | contig 18245 bp, 24 predicted proteins | sample AraColnosormetaG_FD_56232 | JGI IMG/M metagenome (GOLD analysis project Ga0041059, IMG submission 56232) | Arabidopsis roots microbial communities from North Carolina, USA - Col MF nosort | ecosystem: Host-associated > Plants > Roots > Unclassified | place: USA: North Carolina | collected...
TTAAGAAATAAAATTAATATGTTTACAAGTAATAATAAAAATATAATTAGATGAAAACATGGGTATTTTAGGTATTTGTATTATTACAAATCATTTGGATGAAGATAGAGATAAGCAAACGAACAACATCTCATTCGGATGGTCCAGTCAAATGAACCGACTAAAAATAAAACGAACAAGAGTCGAATGAATCATCCAGATAGACATGTTGAATGGATCAGTTGGATGGATCTGTCAAATTGAGAAATGAACAGGGTTTAACATTGCGCACCCTTTTTGTTGCAACCTTCCTTGAGCCGTATATCGACTTGCCATTGTTCATTAAACACCATTGCCATTATAAGATAACTTGAGTTTGATTTAGAAAACGATGGTCAGATATATAGAGAGGAAAGTAAACCCCATTGACGGCAGTCAAAATGACTTTTGATTTACTTCATTTTCCAAGACTTAAGAAAAAGGTGAGACACTAATGGTAATATAGACCGTACTAAAGTCCCAATTAAATCCCATCTTTTAGTTACCCTCTTCTCTTTACATATGTAACACTTGTAAATATGAGCACCCCTTTAAGCTTGCAAAATAAAAAATTTACAAATATCTATAAAAAGCTTTTTCACGAGTTCTTCTACTATTTTCGCCAACATTTGTATGACAAGCAATCTGTTTATATTTGTATCTTTTTTTTTTTTCAGTTTCATCGATGTGAAATAGATTATTACACGATCTAGTGCACAACTGGCAATAGTTCCCACATATAGTACACGATCTACCCCTGTCCCAAAGAACCTTTCACTATCTCCACGGTAAGATTTGAGTGATTGACAACGAAAACCTTGAACTCATCAGAGCTAGAAATTGTACTTATATTGGTTTTGATATAATCCAAGGTGGCATCATTGAGGTCTTTGTCAAAAGGGATTTGAGCAAGCTTAAGGACGTTAAGAGCATTAGAAGGAATACGAGATTTTATAAGTTGGATTCTGCATAGGTCACGTAGATGCGGAATCTCATATTTATCGGCTGCAAGATAGAGTGACCTAACGTGTTGCCTCCCTTTCGTAGAAAGCCTAGATCCGGAACTGTAGATGAACTCAATGATAGGTTCAGAAGTTGGGCCTTATATATGGGTTTTTATAAGGCTTAGTGTTTGGCCTGTTTACTTTAGTAATGTCTTTTATTTAAACTCTTCTTTAGTCATTGAAAAACACTTATCGATTATAATCTTAAGAATGTTTATCTTCTTCATCTTCTTTCTCCTTCCTTTCCTTTTCTGAAATTCTTCTGCATCTCAACCTATTTCTTCTATTATCTCATCTCTTTCTGTTACATATCTTGATAAGCCATTTTGGTACTTATCAATTGGTGCTTTCATTGAGAGTTGAACTCAAGACTACTCAAGCTGCTCAAACCAATCAAGCCGCCACAATCTCTGATCTAGAAGCAACACTCGATCGATTTGTTGAAAAGGTGGAGGAAAAGCTAGATTCCATCGTCCAAAGGCTTGAAGCTCAACAAGAGGAGTATCGAAAAGGGATTCGTGAAATTTTTGCTACGCTTTTTCCGGTGAATGCAACTGAAGAACCACCTGAGAAGAGGAAACAAGAACATCACGAGCTGCCTCAAGGTCTCACGACCAAATCTGAACCCACACCAAGGAAAAATGCAGAAATCTCGCCTGGGCGTTTTGTCGAACACTTGGCGTGTGTTTCACCAGCAGAAGAATTTCGATTCTGGATTATCAAGTACCAAAATGGCTTATCAAGTGAAGTAACAGAAATGAGGTGAGATACAGAAGAAATAGAGATGAGATTCAGAAGAGTTCAGAGAAAGGCAGGAAGAAGAAGAGAGAAGATGAAGAAGATAAACATTTCTTGTTCTTAATCGATAAGTGTTTTTCAATGACTAAAGAAGAGTTTAAATAAAAGACATTACTAAAGTAAACAGGCCAAACACTAAGCCAATTGATAAGCGTGAACTTATCAAGAAGGAAAACAGAGAATAGAAGTAGAAAAGGAAGAAGAAGTATAGGATAGAAGTCGAGTAAGATAAGAGAGAAGAGTAATAAGGAAAGTTGATTAATTCATTGATGAATATAACCCTAAAATAGAGTTCCGCTTAAGTAGTAGTTCCCCTACAGAAACTACAACCACTCACTCACAACAACACTTAAATGACACAAAGTTAAATAAGAAAACTATAGGCATTCTTATTCTTTGACATTGTCAAAGACATTGTCAAAGCCTCTGGATGGTACAGAGTATTTCCTTGACTTCCTTTAGCTTCATTTCAGCCACTAGGATCATAAACCTTCTTTGGTACTCTCTTCCTTGGAATTCTGACTTCTCTTGCTGACTCCATTGCTTGAGTTGCTGCCTTACCAATACTCCCCCGTAACAAAGCCACTTTGTCCTCAAGGTGAGAATCTGGAAATTGTTGCGTGATGCCCGTCATTGGTTCCCATGTATTCTCACACTCTGGCATACCCTTCCACTTAATCAAGAGCTTAGTATCTTCTGTTGTGTTGCCCTCTCTGATCTCCATTACCTCTTCTGGTTCTGTTGCCCACTCCAAGTTAGAAGTCATAATCGCGAAGGGGTTGAGCTTGTGCTGAACCTGGAAGCGCCTGTCTCAGTTGGGATATGTGGAACACATGATGAATAGAACTTTCAGTTGGTAGCTGCAGCTTATATGCCATTGCTCCTATGCGTTCCAGAATCTTATACGGACCAAAGAACCTTGGCGATAGCTTCTCATTACGTCGTTGAGCTACAGAAAGCTGTCTATACGGCCTGAGTTTTAAATAGACCCAAGTTCCCACTGAGAATTCCAATTCTCTTCTATGCTTGTTAGCTGACTTCTGCATTCGAGCTTGGGCTGCTTGTAGATTCTCTCTCAGCATAGTGACCAGTCAGTCTCTTTCTTGCAGCAACTCTTCAACGCCGGCGTTAGCAGTGGGTACATCACCGAATCGCAAGAGTTTGGGAGGTTCTCTCCCATACAGAGCCTGAAATGGAGTCATCTTAATCGCAGAGTGGAACGATGTGTTATACCAGTATTCAGCCTACATTAGCCACTTAGCCCAAGTCTTTGGTTTCCCATTAACAAAGCAACGAATATACGTCTCTAAGCAACGATTCAGAACTTTTGTATGGCCATCTGTCTGAGGGTGATATGATGTACTCTTATCCAGGGATGTTCCGTGTGATTTGAACAGAGAAGACCAGAAATTGATGATAAAGATTTTATCCCTATCTGAGACCATACTCTCAGGAAACCCATGAAGTCTGACTATTTCATGAAGGAAAATATCTGCTATAGACTTGGCTGTGTAAGGATGCTTCAGCGGTACAAAGTGATCATAATTACTAAGCCTATCTACCACTACTAACACCACATCATAGCCTTCAGACTTTGGTAACCCATCAATAAAATCAAGGCTAATGTTCGACCATACCTTAGTAGGAATGGGTAGCGGTGTGAGAAGACCCGCTGGTGACAAGGTTGAGTACTTATTTTGTTGACACACTTGACAGCCTCTGAGGAACTCTACCACGTCTCTCCTCATTCCCTTCCAATAAACTTCACTCGCCAATCTCTTGAGTGTCTTGAGCACCCCTTCATGACCCCCAATGGGACTAGTGTGGAACCTTTCCAACAACTTTGGAATAAAAGGAGAATTTGTTGGAATCATTATCCTACCATCTTTATGTAAGGTGCCAACCACCAAACTGTATCCTTTTTCAGACTCTTGTCCACTTAAAAGCTTTTCTCTGATGAGGTTGAGGCTAGGGTCGCCTTGTACTTGATCTTGTAATTCAATCTTGTGCAGAGTAGCTGGAGCCAGCAACAACATGTTCATCACCTGCTCTGTGACTGGACGTCGGGACAAAGCGTCTGCTACACGATTTTCTGCGCCTGGTTTGTACTCAATTTCATAATCCAAACTGACAAGTTTGGATGCCCATCTCTGCTGTATAGCTGACACAGCTTTCTGGTTAAGCAGATGTTTGAGACTCCTCTGATCTGTCCTTATAATCACCTTCTTGCTTGCTAGATAGTGTTTCCACTTGTCCACTACAAAGACAATGGCCAACAGCTCTCTCTCGTAAACTGACTTAATTCTGCCCTTACTAGAGAACCCCTGGCTAATAAACGCTATGGGACGTTTATCTTGTGATAGCACAACCCCGATTCCCGTCCCTGAAGCATCCGTTTCAATCACAAAAGGCTTTGCAAAGTCTAGCAATGCTAAGGTTGGCAACTGGATAACTGCTCCTTTAAGTGTCTCATAAGCTTTATTAGCTGCTTCAGACCATTCAAACTTACCCTTTTTAAGCAATTCTGTTAAGGGTTTGGCTATCTTCCCATAACCTGCTACAAACCTTCTGTAGTAGTCAGTGTGTCCCAGGAACCCCCTCAGCTCAGTTATGTTCTTTGGTTGAGGCCAGTTCACCATAGCTTCAATTTTAGCTGGATCCGCAGACACACCTTTCCCTGTTACCATGTGACCCAAGTAAGAGATTCTGGTGCTTCCAAAGTGACATTTCTTTTCATTGGCATATAACTTATTCTGAAGTAGAATTTGGAGAACCGCTTCTAGATGTTTAAGGTGGGTCTCTTCGTCTGAGCTATAAACCAGAATGTCGTCAAAGAACACTAGAACAAATTGACGCAGGTAGGTTCGAAACAACTCATTCATTACTGACTGAAAGGTGGCCGGTGCATTGGTCAAATCAAACGGCATGACCAAGAACTCGTAATGACCCTCATGAGTACAGAAAGCTGTCTTCTCCACATCTGCAGCCTTCATTCGTATCTGATGGTACCCCGATTTAAGGTCCAATTTGGAGAACATCGTGGCTCTGTGTAGCTCATCCAGCAGTTCCTCGATCACTGGGATTGGATATCAGTCCGGAACGGTAGCCTTGCTCAATGCCCTGTAGTCCACGCAAAATCTCCAGCCTCCGTCTTTCTTCTTGACCAATAGTACAGGACTTGAGAATGGGCTGATACTAGGTCTGATTATCTCAGCTGCTAGCATCTCTCTGATCAACTTCTCCATTTCATTCTTTTGTGCGAATGAATACCGATATGGTCTAGCCTTGATCGGTGAGCTTCCTAGTTGTAAGGTGATGGAATGCTCTCTATTCCTTGATGGAGGTAACCTTTGTGGTAACTGGAAAACCTTCTTGTAATCCTTGATAAGTTTCTGAACCCCCAAACTGTTGTTTCCTTCCGCCTCATGTGTCACCTTTTCTCACTGTTTTTTCCAATGCATGAAGAGATATCTGTTGTCTCAAGAGGGCTGGGTCTCCCACTAGTGTCACCCATTCTTCGTTGACCTTGAATTTCAGAGTGTGGCGCCCCCAATTGATCCTTGTATCTCCCAAGGTAGCTAACCACGAGTACCCCAGCACTATATCTGTGGTTCCCAAAGCAAACAGAAAAAACTCCTCCTTAATATCCACCCCTTGAATGTGTAGCTGCACATCCTTAACTTTGCCTTGTCCTGAAATAATCTGACCATTACCAACTGCTACTCCAAAATCACTTGTTGGTGTGACTGTTAGTGAGCACCGCTGAGCAACTTCTTCAGAAATGAAGTTACTAGTTGCTCCTGAATCAATCAACACGATCACTTCCTGACCTGCTATCCATCCTTTCATCCTCATAGACTTTTCATTAGTAAGGCCAGCCATTGAACTCAACGAAAGATGCATCATTGTCTGTCCTTCCACCTTAGGTTCCGGTTCTTCTTCACTCTCAGATTCGTCTTCCTCCTCCAGTAACTGTCCCGCCTCGCTTGTTGCGACCAACTCCAAACATTTGAGCTTCTGATTTTTACAGCGGTGTCCTGGAAAATAGCGGTCTCCACACGTGTAGCATGCGTTGTTCCTCTGATCCGGTTTCCTGTTATCTCTTACCCCATCAAATGACCTCCTAGCTTGAATGATATCCTGTGTCTTGATAGGGCTATTGTTGTTGCTTCGATGAAGCACCGGAGCTGAATTTGTTCTACTAACGGATTTCGAGTTGTAATTTGAGTGGAAAGACGTCTTCTCCTGCTCTTGCTCTTCTATGAGGCATGCTGTCTCCACAATCTCATATATGCTAGAGGGACGTGTACGCATCACTTGGTCTCTTATATTTTTCCTCATTCCCTTTAAGAAAATTCCTTCCAAAAGATCGTTAGTAATGTGTGGCACCTCAACTATTAATTCTTCAAACCGTTCTCTAAATTCCTCCACTGAGCCTTTCTGTCTGATGTTCAACAACTGCCACACAACAGACCCGCAACGACTGTGTCCAAATCATTTTCGAACTTTTTTCTTAAAATCATTACAATCTTTGAACAATCCTCTCATTAGCACACCTCTCAACCAATTTAAAGCTGTTACCGAAACTAAACACGTTATAGCTACCTCCAACTTTTGATGTTCCAAGGTCTGGTTCTGCAGAAAACTCTTCTCCATTCTGAATAACCAGTCATCTGGGCTCTGTCCTTCATACTGTGATAGATCTGACCTTCTTCCAGGTGACCCAGTGTTGTTACCCGGAGATCCTAGCTGACCGGTGTTCTGGCTAAACCCGTATGATGTCTGAGACGGATCCATTGTTTGGATCGGTACTGCCAGCAGCGGTAAGGGTAGAATCCCATCCCCTTTTGCCTTTAACGGAGCTTGAGGTGTGATGCAGCTGTCCGTGGTGACGTTGGTCTGGAACTGAGCCGTGGACTGAGGACTTTCAGCTAGTACAGAGCCTCGTTGCTTTTCACGGAAAAAACCTAAGAAGCTGTCTAAATAACTTTGAGAATTATTTTGGTGAGAATAAAATTTCGGAGCATGAGAGGTTACAAATTGTTTATGCTAACTTGGAAGGAGAGACTAGGCAATGGATAAAGCATCTCTGGAAAAAGAATTCACCTACAAGCTGGAAGGAATTTAAGTGTATGATGGGCCGAGAGACAAAGACGACAATGAAGTTAAATCATCAACCTCATTATTCGGGAATACAACAAGAAGGATCAGTGCGTGATTACAGAGAAAGGTTTGAAGCTCTTTGTCTTCGCTCAGTTACCTTACCAGGACAAGGCTTCGAGGAGATGTTCTTACAAGGGTTGCAACCTAGTTTGCAAACTGCAGTTCGAGAATTGAAACCGAATGGGATTGTACAAATGATGGATACAACACAATGGTTAGAAGAAAGTAATAATCTCATAAATTCTGGAATTGTGTCGTCATTGAGAACAGCTACCAATCAAGACAGGCGGAGCTGATGAGCCTTACCCTGGTACAAGCTAAGCTGGATGTGGTAAAGAAGAAAAAAGGAGTTATAAATGAGCTGGAAGAATTAGAGCAGGATAGTTATACCTTGAGACAGGGAATGGAGCAACTAGTGATAGATTTAACCAGGAACAAAGGTATGAGATTCTATGGCTTCATATTAGATCATAAGGTCGTTGTAGCTATAGATTCTGGAGCAACCGACAATTTTATCTTAGTTGAGTTAGCCTTCAGTCTCAAACTACCCACGAGTATTACAAACCAAGCTTCAGTTTTATTGGGACAAAGGCAGTGCATACAAAGCGTAGGAACTTGTCTCGGAATTAGATTATGGGTTCAAGAAGTTGAAATCACTGAGAATTTCCTTCTGCTAGACTTGGCCAAGACTGATGTGGATGTGATTCTTGGTTATGAGTGGCTCTCAAAACTGGGAGAGACAATGGTTAATTGGCAGAATCAAGATTTCTCTTTCAGCCACAACCAACAATGGATCACTCTTTGTGCTGAGCACGAAGAACTTGAGCAAGTTACTACAAAAGTAAAGATGAAGAGTGAAAATGAGCAAGAGGATATTGAAGAACAGAGAAATAACGATGGGGAAATGCTTGTTGTTTCCTACCTTGAGGACAAGGTAACTTTAAAAGGAGAGAGTAAGGTTACATGTGGAGGAATCGCTAAGGAAATACAAGGTGGACATGTTAAGAGCGTTGAAAGTCAAGAGTTGAAGCTAAGTCCAGAACACTTGGAAGAAGTTTCATGGTTGGAACCTTAGAAGGATACTAAAGAGAATGACGATGAGAAATCATTTTTTGGGCAACCCGGGGTGAAACACAGTGAAGTTGTAGCTGGAAGTACGCGGAACATGTCAACCAAGAGTGAGAAAGACCAAACCCGCTCCGTGTGTGTTAAAGGTGCACACATAACAGACTAAAGAGGCGGTCATATCAAAGGAGGTAAGGACTGCAGAACCGTTTGAAGTTGTGGGATTGTATCATCCTTTTAAAACTGTGGTTTCAAGGCTAATGATTGAATTCGGTAAAGAGGTTACACAAATGCATGTTGAGGAGATGGTTGATAAGTGGGAATCAAGTGTCAAAAAGAAGGTTGCAGCTGTAGGCTCAACCGAAGTTAGGACACTCGTCCAAGGAATTCACTTTCTTCCACCTTGAGGACAAGGTGACTCTCAAAGGAGGGAGTATTGATAGGTTCAGGAGTTGGGCCTTATGGGTTTTTATAAGGCTTAGTGTTTGGCATGTTTACTTTAGTAATGTCTTTTATTTAAACTCTTCTTTAGTCATTGAAAAACACTTATTGATTATAATCTTAAGAATGTTTATCTTCTTCATCTTCCTTCTCCTTCTCTGAAATTCTTCTGCATCTCAACCTATTTCTTCTATTATCTCATCTCTTTCTGTTACATATCTTGATAAGCCATTTTGGTACTTATCACTCAACCAAAGCCACTAACTCTGTGTGTTTTAGCTCTGAGAGAGTGATTGTGTCTAGCGTAGTTGTAGCCTTGATCTCTTCTGTTTCCAATATCATCTTAAACACCTCAGATCTTGCAGACTATAAAACATTCCATAACATTCACAATGAAATTCAGTACGAGTAAAGAACGTTTCGTAAATGTTTTTTTAAGAATCATATGATGATGAAAAAATAATAAGGAAAGAGGAAGAGACCAGAACAAGCTTATGAGCAGATATAGATACACCCTTCTGATCGCTGTCCCCTGCCTTCAGCCGGACATCGACTTGTCGCTGTTCTTTCAAAATCCTTGCAAGTCCACCCACGAAAAGCTCTTTGTTGGTTTGTGATGCCATGTTTTTAAGTTTATCTTCATTCTGTTAACGATTGGGGTTATATAGAGACTAGAGAGCTAGACGGTCAAAATTACTCTTTTGCTTTCTTTTCCCAAGATTTTTTTAACGTGAAAGAGACATTAATGCACGAATCTGTAGAGTAGTCAAGGTGACTAATATGAAGATACTTGTAAGAGAATATGTAGAGACTGGGATTCTGATAATTGTGCCCTTAGAGTTATACGATTCTAGTAAATTGAACTTTAACCAAAATTATTTCAGGTATGTTCGAACCGTTTTGGTTCAATTCGTATGGTATGGTTAATTTAGTTTGATTAGGTTCAATTAATTTTTCATATGGGATATTGATAATTAGCAAGTTCTTTTAAACGATTTTTCTCTTGTCATTTTGGAATTAGTGTTTAATTTTTTTTTTGGAAACCCTAAACCTAAATTATGGTAATCATCGTTCTCTCCGTCTCTCTCTCTCTTCGACGTCCTCCACAGGAACAGTTCGTCTCTCTCTCAGTCTCTCTATATCAATAGAACTTTCATATTTGTTCCTTCTCTAGTTATTATAATTGCCCACGTTCTTTACTATTCAAGCAGTTTTGAGTTTCTTCTATAGGGTATTTATAGAAGTATTCAACTTTCTAGAGCAATCGCTTTCGGTTGGTTAATCTAGTAGTTGAATCACAGGACCCATCACTTCATGTTTCAGGCAATGGATGCCAAAAGATTTGACACAAGCTATAAGTTGTCTTACAGATGAAATTCTTGGAAAAATATTGTCCTCACTTTCGACAAAACAGAGATGCAATAAGTTGCAATCACTACAGGAAAATAGGTTTTTAATAGAAGACGAAAAACGCTATTTATCGTTACTATAGCGAAAATAAAAACGATATGTTATCGCCCGCTACGATAGCTTGCCAAGTTTTCATAGCGGTTTTTAGCGACGCTATTAAAAGTGTTAATACAATAGCGGATATCATTTGTTATAGTGTACATTATAATAGCGGGTGTTTTATGTTATTGTTTTGTGTACAATAGCGCATATCATCTGCTATTGTTTTTAATATAATAGCGGGTATGTTGTGTTATTGTTTAAATTATAACAGCGTTTATTATATGCTATTTATAAATTTAATTTAAGCATGTCACAAAATCATTGTCTGCTTTCATTTATGTTGTTGTTTACATATATAATCAATATCAATATAATGTAAGAAAACCATAAATCAACTTTTAATTAATATTGTCAATCATACAACAAGTTCACATCAATATTACACAATATTACACAATATCAAATCTGTCAATAACCCAAGTTCACAGCAGTATCAAACAAACACATGCATAACATAGATCATATCAAAATGAGTCTATCATTAGGCCAAGGTACAGTAAGGCCTACTGCATCGCCAATGCACATAATCTCAGAATTTGGTCTCCAGAATTTAGCATCTCCAATCTTCTCAGATTCTACCCACACGATGCTAGCATTCAATCCTAGGCGTTCGAAATGTACTAAATCTTCTGGATTTGTTGAAGAAACTCGACCAGTTGCAACTACCTTCTCAGTTTTATCGATATCTAACAATAAACATTTCTTCTTTTCACCTTTACTGCTACTAGTGTTGATACTACCATTCTAACAATTGAAAATTCAAAAGTATATCCATCAGAATTCCAGTATATGAACAACAAATCAAATCATACTACAAAATAAAGGTTCTTGAATCTTACCGAACGTGTTGATCTTGTTACTTTTTAAGAAGGCGGCATTGCGTTATTAACAAACTGTATCTTTGGCTAAGCCCAAACGATTTTCTTATTAAGTGCATCACCCATGACTGACATCTCAGCAATTGGTCTCCACAAAAAGGCACTTTCTTTAACCACCAAATCAATCTCCACAATTGCATTAATTGCGACCAATAGGTACTTCGTTCAAGAGTTCATTTGGATCAATTGAACACAGTTTACCTTCAGCATAAACCTCATCCACAGTCCAATCAATAATACGAACCCTCTCTTGTTCCTACATTTCAGGCAAATGTATTACCAACCTAGCTAAAGAGTAAGTTTCTATAATTTGGATAAGTTGATAACAAGCCTCTAAACAATTACCGTATATGCATCATCAATGTTCTTGTTTGCAGTTGTGCTCCAACTTGTGAAGTCATCATTGTCCAAAATCAACTTATTCTCTGGCCATGCAATTTTGGCTCCCAACGCTTGTCCAATGAAGACGATGTTTGGTATAGGCCTCCAAACAGAAGCTTGTTTATCAAATACCGTTTTGACTACAATAGCAGCTGCGTTAGGTCCTAGTGGTACACGACGAATCTTATATGCTGGTTCAGTAGAACACAACTCTCCTTCAGCAATAACAATATCATCTTCAGATTCCAAATCAAGAATTTGACATTTGACGCCTACTGTAAAATTGGTTGCTTCAGATCTGGATTGAGTATCACAAGGTGGCTGAGAAATAAAATTGTTAGAAGACTAAAATATCACATAGAAGTTAACTAACATAGATCATAACAGTAAACAAGGGCGTCTGAGTACATACCTTATTACTAGCCATTTTTTTAACAACATTCTGTAAGTCTTCAACCTTGCTCAATAATAGTTCTTGAGTAGCTTCAAATTTATGCACATGTGAGTCTCTAACTTGCAAAAATGCCAGCTAGGTTAATGTAGCCCCTCTGCCCAACCCTCTAACTCTCCCAGGTTTGTCTTTTCCTAGTACTTGAGTCACAACATCTTCTTTAACACTAGTGGATGTGAAATCCATTTCACTCTCTATTGATTTTATTTTTTCCACAATCTACAATCCTTTCAAGCCACAATCTACCACATTTGGCGAGAAAGGAATGCTAGACGTCATGGTGAACTTAGCTCACCACCGAATAGGCTCATCAAGCTCATTGACAAAACAGTTCGTAATCGAATCAGCTCAATCCGAGATACAGGAGATCACAGCTACAACACTTGCCTGCAGCTTTGGTTCTCCACTCGACCCCTTCATCCTCTACAACCTCTCTAGTCTTTTCTTTCAGCTATTGTATCTTCAGCTTATATTCTAAACTTTTACACACACTGTTACATCTTTTGTAAAAAGGTTTTTGACTGAATACAATTTTACATTCTTTCAAAAAAAAGATTTTATTTTTTCCTGCATTCAAATATGTAATCAAACAGGTATAAGTAGCTAGCTTTAGATAATATCAGAGTAAACCACAAGAAATTAGATATTACTTACAATGGTCTCGACAAATTCGGCCTTGACTGGTCTTCCATCAGAATGCGTGTGTCCTGCAACCCAAACTTTACTCCTTGTCACCTGCGAGGGGTCTGAACTCTCTTTTTTCTACAAGTAAAAGAATTGAATGTGGTGTATCTGAGACTTTATCTCTTACTTCCTATGATTAAAACCATTTAGCAACTCTCACTTTCGCCAGAAGGTTGGATTTAGAAGCCCTAAACAAACAACCCATATGTTTGAAAATTTCTCTTCTTTGCAATTCTTGGTCCACATTGAACCTCCCCTACATTAGTATACAAATGTATAGAAAATCACTATTCTTTACTTAATTAGTTTTTCAAGTAAATGTAATAAGATGATCAATACACTTACCTGAATTTCCTCGCATAGTGTGTCCCTTATTATATCATCTAGCTGCCTCCAATCATCCAGAATAATAGGGACGTACTCTCTCACAAGTGCTCCAAGAAATGATGAAAGTTTAACTGAACCAGATCCCACAAATTCTCCCAATTCTGTAAATTCGACATCAACTTTGTCTTGTGCACTTTTGGCCACTCTTCGCAGCTTTGTGGGTCCTCTTAGTCTGTTTTTCTTGGTCACTGACACTTGTGTTGATGTTTCAGCAGTCGCAGTTGTAAGCCTTTCAGTGGAAGGCTGGCCAAAATCTTCTTCTTGAGCAGGAGGCTCCAAATCTTCTTCAATAGGGTCTGTTCTCTCAACTTCTTGGTCATCAGCTTCTTCATTTTTATCCAATGAATCAGCACCACGAGAAGCTTGGGTTACTTCCTCAAACTCTACTTGAACTCCATCTTCATCATTAAAAGTCGTCTCCTTGCTGCTTTCTTCTATCACAGGAATAAGCACTTCCTTTTGTTGCTTCTTTTTCTTCTTCAAGGATGATATGACAGGACTCGCATCTAGTCCCTTTTGACGCTTACTACGGCGTGGGTTCAGTTCACCTTTCTTAGCCATTTCAGATAACCTGAAAAACCATCAAATCTCCAAAGTTAAACATGTATTCTTAACAATAAATCATACATTAATCCACTACTGTAACCCCTTCACAATCTGCCCTAGCACAAAAACTGTCATCATCAGATTGATTTCCTGAATCATCAATTGGTTGGACTGAAAATGGTGCACTATTAAACTCCTCTTCAGTCTCTAACTCATGATAACCTCTTGGTGGCGCTCTCATTACCACATACCACTGACTCAAATCATCCTCTCTAGAGTAAAACACTTGTCTCGCTTGGGATGGCATAATGTAAGGATCTTTTACAAATGCTGCTTGGCTCAAGTGGAGGTTCACAAGCGTGAATCCTTCTTCTTCTCTCACACCATGACCTTTATGGGCCCAATTGCACTTGAAAATAGGTATTTGGAACATATGGTAGTCAAGCAATAAAATCTCCTTTATGACTCCATAATATGTAACTATGTCAGCTTGGTGCCTACTATCACGTGCACTTGATCTACGCATACTAAAGGCTTCATATGTGACTCCACTATTCTGAGTCTTTCGCTTTACATCATCGGTGTGGAACCTATGCCCATTTACGATAAACCCCTTGTAAGTCTGAGCAATTAGTCTTGGTCCAAGTGCTATCCGCCTTAGCTTCATTGAATGATCCTTTGAGTTTGAAGGGATCTAATAAAAACAGACAATACTCAATACATCATTACAGAGAAACAATATCATATTTGTAAGTGATGAACTCATACCTTATTTTTAATCCACTTTGCAAATCTTTTGTTGTGTAACTTGAACACTAGAGTTTCGTTTCTTGCACAACTATCATCAAATTCTTGTAATTCTTCCAAATGCATACTGAAAAAAGACAAAACTTAATGTAAAGATCATACTCGATGAATAAAGATATATACAGGAGATTCAGTGCTCTTACTCAATATAAGGTTCAGTCACAGCCATGTTCATTAGAACATATCGATGTGTTATCTCTCTTTCTTTCTCTATTAGTGTAACATTTGTACCCTTATATAATGGACGACCTCCAAGCACATTCTCATTTGTCTCAATATCTTCATTGCGATTAACTGATTCTTCATATGGTAACGAGTTGCGTAGGAACTCTGTGCAAAATGCAACACATTCTCCAGCCAAATAGCCCTCTGCAATACACGCTTCTGGTCTTGCATAGTTCTTAACATAAGATTTCAATTTTTTCATGTACCTACATCATAAGAGAAAATACTAGCCTTAGAGTCTGAAGATTTCAATAAAGCTAACTAACAACATATCACATAATTAGAGAGTTAGAAGTAGAAGTACCTCTCAAATGGGTACATCGAGCGAAAATGTACTGGCCCACCCATTCGTGCTTCCCTCCCTAGATGTATGGGCAGGTGAAACATTATGTCAAACATGGAAGGAGGAAAGAACCGTTCTAGTTGACACATTGTATCCACAACTTCAGACTCTAAGGCTAGTATTTTCTCTGGATCAATCACACGCTGACATAATCTATTGAAGTAAAAGCATAAACGAGCGACAACAACTCGAGGTCCTCTGAGCAACAAGCCTCTCAAAGCAACTGAAAGTAGATTCTGCATAAGGACGTGATGATCATGTGATTTTAACCCACCAATTCCAAGAGGCTCAACTGATACACAGTTTGAGATATTAGCACAATATCCGTCAGGACCCCTAAATTTTGCTAACCTATTGCAGAACAACTTCTTCTCTAACTTTGATAGCCAATAAGCGGCAGGAGGCAGGTAAGTTCTCTTTCCACGTGTGATTGCATATAAGTGTTTTCTAATCCCTATGTCTTCTAAATCCTTTCGTGATTTCAAACCGTCTTTTGATTTAACACTTTGCATCAAAGTTGACAACATTGCATCAGATATGTTCTTTTCCACATGCATCACATCTATATTGTGTCTCACAGGCATATCCTGAGCAATGAAAAAATCAAAGTTAGACAAATCCATACTACATATACTTGTAATACAGTTTAGAAGACACACTAACCTTCCAATATGGTAAGTCAAACAAGATAGAACGTTTCTTCCAACGCCACTTATCACTATCTTCTTCTGCTTCTTCATCTGAATTAACACCCTCTTCATCCAAATCAGTTCTGCTTCTCTTACTTCTCTTATCCAGCGGTCTCCCAAAATCATTGCGAAAGTCCTTTAATGTCTCTAGAATATCAACTCCACTATGAATTCTATTTGTAGTTCCATTCTCAACCGTGTTATTAAACCAAGCTTTTCGACGTCTATAAGGATGCCCAGGTCGGAGACGCTTTCTATTGCCTAAGTAAACATGTTTCCGACTAAACTTCAACCACCTATGTGGTGTATCTTTACCACAGACATTACATGCTTGTTTCCCTTTGACCTTACAACCAGCGAGAGTCCCTAAAGCCGGATAGTCACTGATAGTCCAAAGTAACATTGCTCTAAGTGTAAAAGTCTCTTACATAAAGGAGTCATAAACTTGAATACCATCATTCCACAGATCAAGTAAATCATCTACCAAAGGTTGTAAGTAGACGTCGATGTTGTTACTGGGGGCTGTTGGTCCAGGGATGAGCATGGTCAACATGATGTTCTCTGACTTCATACACTTGGTAGGAGCCTTGTTATAGTTAACTAACATAACTGGCCATACACTGTACTTAGTATTCTGCATTGAGAATGGGTTCATCCCATCTGTAGAAAGGCATAAACGAAGGTTCCTAGGATCACCATCAAACTCAGGCCATTTCTCCTTCACTTTTTCCCAAGTGAGCGAGTCAACTGGGTGTCTCATTGTCCCATCTACACTACCATTGCTGGAATGCCACCGCAACTCTTCAGTAATCCTTTTCGATCTGAAAAGTCTCTTGAATCTGTCCTTGATAGGGAAATATCTTAAGACTTCTGCTGGAACCCCTTTATTTTCTTCTCCTGTGTGGTTATCCTTCTCCCATCGTGAAGCACTACATCGCGGGCAGCTAACTAACTCCTCATACTGCTTACGATAAAGAATGTAGTCATTCTTACAGGCATGAATCATATCGTAACCAAAACCGAAAACCTTCAAGAACTTCTTTATCTCAGCAGTTGACTTGGGAAGAACATTCTCCACAGGAAGCATATCGTGAACAACTGTAAGCAACTGATCAAAATAGTTTTCAGACATACCACTTTTCACCTTGATGCGATAGAGAGCCATTATTGCAACCACCTTGGTATACTTAGAACTTGTCAAGTATAGAGGAGTTTCAGCTTCCAATAACTTCTCTCTAAACTCAGCTTCTTCTTTGCTTAGTTCTTCATCATAAGCATCATTGTCATTCTGAATTTGCTGCTTTTCTCCACCACTGAAAAATGCAGTCCTAATCAAGTCATAAGCATCATTCTCTGAAGATTCAACACTAGCCATGTTATGTTCCCTTCTCTCTCCATGGTTATTCCAACATGCCTTAATCTTATATTTCTCATCCATCCCTCTAATCACCAGATGCTCTAACACGATTTCTAATAGATGATGGCAAACATTCCGACAGTCAATGCATGGACACAATAATTCTTCAGGATTACCCAATTTTTGTGCTGATTCATTCACAAAAACGGTAGCACCTTTCTCATATTCAATGCTAGCCCTTCATGTAAATAAACAAGGCAAAATATCAATAAGAAGAAACAAAGTTGAAATAAAACACTAGCTAATTGATAACCAGAAAATTCATACCTTGGAAGCCATACCCAAGCCTTTTCCATGTTATAACACCAGAGCTCAACCACGGATTACTCAGACATGCGTGACAATAATTTCATTTATCAAACACTCATCTCACAACAAATAAACCAAAAAATATAGAAATAGATAAGAATCTGCTACCTCTTAAGCTCTTGTAGATTCTGAAACAATAATCTGCATAAAGAAAATGACTATTAGTTTTCATCAAACTAAAAGCCAAAACACGAAATCCCCAAATTGAAAACCAAATCTAAATCTAACTAAAGAACCCTAAAATCGAAATCCCCAAATTGAAACGAGGACCTAAAATTAAAATAAACCAAAACGAAAAACAATTAATCACTTAATCGAAATCCCTAAATCGAAATCCCTAAAATCAAAACAAAACCCTAAAATCCCCAAATCGAAACGAAACCCTAAAACCCCTAAAATCCCCAAATCAAAATCCCCAAATTGAAATGAAATCAAAATTGAAATCAAACCTCTATCAGATATTGAATTGAACAGATTAAAATACCTTTATCAGATATTTCTGGGCTTTGTGAGAGAGTGAATTATCGAAGACCAATCGAGCTATGAGCTACCGAAGAACAATAACCATTTTGGAAAAGAGACAGAACAATAATCGTTTTGAAAAACAGACAGAACAATTCGACGATTGAAAGAAATTTTTTTGAAGAACAGTGAGAGAGAGGAATTGTCGAGTTGAACAGTGAGAGAGAAGACTGAATGTGGACTTAACCTTTTTTTTACTTAACACGTGAAAATAATTTTTAGTGAGTAAAGCTATCATAGCATTTCATTTTTGGAGACGTTATCTTTATTTTATCCTTCTATCAATGATAGCATATTGACATAAAACGCTATATTTCTGTGCTATTAAAAACCCATTTTCCTGTAGTGAATAACCAGTCTGTATTCATCAAAGATCGGCTTATAATGGAGAATTTGTTGTTAGCCTCGGAACTAGTTAAGGATTATCACTACAAGAAAACAGGTAAACGACGACTACAATCAGCGACAACAAACGTAGTCGTAACATTATACGACTATTTGACGACGGATTTACGACTCGCATGCGACAACACGAAAAATTGTAGTTACATAGTCGTTGTTTTACGACTATCGTATGCAGTCGGCAAAGAGTCGGCAAGTAACGA
>Ga0041059_1001527_pt1 | contig 18231 bp, 11 predicted proteins | sample AraColnosormetaG_FD_56232 | JGI IMG/M metagenome (GOLD analysis project Ga0041059, IMG submission 56232) | Arabidopsis roots microbial communities from North Carolina, USA - Col MF nosort | ecosystem: Host-associated > Plants > Roots > Unclassified | place: USA: North Carolina | collected...
ATATATATATATATATATATATATATATATATTTTTTGCTTTTCCTTGGGTTCTCTTAACAACAGCAAATTTAGAATTGGGTAAGATATTTGTTTTTTAAGTTGTGGGCAGATTCGGAGAACCTTGGGTAGCAAAACTTATCGCGGTTATTAGAGATCCAGTGATATACAAGTAATAACTATTTTAAATAAGTAAGATAAGAGACATTGATGAAATCGTGTTGTAACTATACGTACATATTTATACTTCTTTCAAGTTGTGTGGTGTTCAAATGGGCCACCATGACCTTCAAAATCTGCATGTGACAAATATTTGTAATATAACTTTGATTTTATATTTGAAAGCCATTATTTCAGATAAAAAAGGTTTTGGTTTGAGATTTATCTGTCGGATCAGGGTTCATTTGTTTTGTCGGATTCTGATTTCGTTTTCAATTTTGGTTTCCTTCAAACTTGGCAAGCTTTGTTTTAAGTAGTTCCTTAAACAAGGTCAAACTCTGTGGTTAAGACTTAAAATCAAAATTTTCGGTGGAATAATAGATAGATCACCCTAATTTTATGTAAAATCATTTTCTAAACAAATGAAACTCCTAGCTAGACTCCTAGGGCCAGTAAACGAAGTCAAAACTACATTTGTTCAACTTCGACAGAGAAGCCACATTTGCAGCGTTTCGTTTTCACAGAGGTTTCCTCATCAAAGGTTTCTTCCTCATCAAGAAACACATGTTCATGACTTTCATCTTCATTACGAGACTTTCTTACTCGTGACTTTTCTCCTCTCTTAGCCACTCTCTGCTTTTCAGGTGCTTTCACATTCTTTGCCTTAACGACTGTTTCTGAATTCACTTCCAAACTCTTGGCTTCGACATCGTTAGAGTTATTAGCGTAACGGTTTTTCAATCTTTCACGGGTTAAGATAGACGAAAGAAGCTGATACCATCTCGAAGCTGCTTGTGCCTCATTTCTTCTTCTCTCCTCTTCTTCTTTCTTTTCTTGTTCTTCTGCATATGCCTAACCAAAACAACAAGAAAAACAAGATATAACCAACGGATCCATATTCAAAACATGGTACTCTGTTTCAGATTGAAAATTAAAGAGATTATACCTCGAGGATTGTGTCTTTGAACTCGGTACAGACCACAATACCTTCAAAAATAGGAGTAGCACCTCCACTTCTGTACTCGAAACCAACCATGGCAGGTGCATAATCTATACCGAATCTCTTAGCAACCGCAAATATTCGAGGAAACCTTAAGTGGACTGTTCCAGGTGGGAGACATTTCTCAGACCAGACATCAACTTGACCGCGCTCGTTCTGAAAAAAACATAAGGATTATACATTTATACACTATTCCCGTCTACAAAGTATGTTTTGTTTTAAAGTATTGATGAAGTTGCAACTGCAGAAGCGATATAAACAAGGACAAATACAACAACATTTGTTTTACCTTGGGCACAATTCCATTAACAGCGGGAGGGAGACACAATGGTTCCATTTGCCACTTCCCATATAGTTCCATGCAAGAAGAACCACCTTTAATGTTGTTGTCGCCATCTTCAAAATCTTTTACTTTCTTGAACTTCGAGTTTCGCTTAAGAATCTAAGGTAATAATGGACTTCAAGAGTTGATCATCAAACCGAAAAAAAAGGGGAACGACTAAGATAATCATCAGGGAGAGAATAAAACACGGAAACCTTTGAGGGAACTTCATTCGCCTTAAGTTGTAGCCCATCACGAAGCCATCTTTCTTTTGTTTTAAGAGTCTGCACACAGGTTCGAGGATATACTGGATGACCAGAGCAAAATCCCAGAACTGGACCTTTTGGGTGAAGTATCTGGTTCTTGTGAAGCCATTTCTCAATAGCATATATTTCATGACTTTTATAAGCCTGCAAGTTTAAATAAAGGGATTTTTTTAGCTGAAGGGTTTAAATGAAGTATGAGCTTTAAATTTATTTGTCAGGTTACACCCACTTTACCTGCTGGTTAGTAGGAAGAGACTCAGTCAGCGCCCGTGTAGCCAACTCCATATCTTCAAGAGCACTCCTTATACCAAACGACGAGCTACTCGAGGAAGCTCTACTAGAAACAGGATTTAGGCCATTGAAATTTCTCAGAGCAATGTCTTCATCGTGAGTTGCACCTGACTCGAGATGTACTAACGGTGCTAATACCATATCCCACCACACTGAAGACACCCGTTTGGATGAAATAGTGTGCCACTTTGTACAGTACCTGAATAAGAAAAGTGTCAGAGGGAATTAGATGTAAAGAAGTATCTAGAAATGGAAACTGTTTGCACTTTGCAAGCAAAGGATATGTAAAAATAGAAGATGTTAATTGTCCAACAACAAAGTAACTGTAATACAGTCAATAGAAAACCTGCGAGTGACATCTTTAGCTCCACCAGCAGCAAATGCAACAACATATCTGAGAACGGTTTTGCATGCGGCAGCTGCTGCTTCAATGTTTTGCTCTGCATCTATCATTCCATTAACAGCATCGACATGGACCCATTTCCCATCCATGTTTTCCCCATTGCAATACACCTCAAGCCAACAAAGGGGAGAATCTACTTTCTTAGAACCGAAAGCCGTGGATATTACTTGGTCAGAAACTGACGAGCTATTACTTATTTTTGTTATTTCACGAACTTTCTTCGTATTGTTCACTTGAGAGCTCTGTTGGTTGTCTGCAGTTGCAGACAAAGCCATGGCTATTTGCCTCTCGAACTCAACATCTCCTTTCCTCCTTGTTCCGTCAGATTTTATGGACATTCCTGCTTCACAAGATGAATTGACTGCATTGTCTTGTACCTGATCAGAGCCCAGGGGATTCCCAAGCTGAGGCTTTTCAAAGGGACTTTTATTCTTAACATGGGAGGAAGATTTCTTCGGGTATGACGAGATGGCCTGCTGTTTTGGTACCATAAGTGTTGACGTCCTGAATATCCCATGCTTCATTTTAGCTCTGTTTTGACCTGATGATTCATTCCTATCGGCCCCAGGTTTTAAGGATGCAACATCAAGAATAGACACAAACCTGTAAAACTCAACTTATTACAAAAAACTCGAAACACGCTTGGCATACTAAGCTGTAAGTATTATAAATAAGTAACACTCCAGAAACGATGGTACCGTAAATAGTTATCTGACCAAGATTAATCTTGAAAAGCATAATGTCAATGAACGTTATGGATCTAAATAATTAGCCAAATAGGACTGAGGAAACTCATTAACATGCAAGAATGGAGTTCTCATATGCCACTTTAGACAAGGTGTCATTGATACACAGTAAAAAACAGATTCACAACCAAGCTCAGAAACCAAATAGAAATACTATATTGTGGCAACATAACAAGTATCACATACCGGGTTGTGAGCTTTAATGCTCTAAGCAAAGCAACAGCCAGTGCTGCAAGCTGCAAAAATGTTTCCATAAGTTTCGTAAACAGAGGTTTCAACAATACAAGTAACCATATAATGAAAAGGTTCAATGGCATAAATCTGATCCCAAGCTTACCTCTTCCGCTGTGCCTTTACGAGATTCAAGAGCAAATGCTAGGGATGTACGAAAAGATTTCTCAGAACTGGGAGAACAACTAACAGAAAAGTTTTCACGAACCTACAATTTAAACCAGGGAACATTTGTTTAACCTTTCCATTAGAACAAAACAAAAGCTACATGCCAGTAAATCCATACCCAACGAAGAAGAGGGGCTATATCCTTGACAGTAACTTTCTCGAGATTTGATACTTTTGTCAAGTATGATGGTAGAAGTGAAAGCAAGGCAGCCTGCACGTTAAATGTAAAAACTAAACTTTATATCGCAGGTTGCAATATGAAAAATTTAACTTTGAAGCAACTGCTAACACTGTTGTATTCAATTTATTCACCTGAATCAAGGGATCATTACAAGCACTGTCAACTATCCTCCCTCTTGCAAGCAGACAGAGCAAGTGCACCTTATGGACAAGTTCCGCCCGTACCTTTGAGACAAAGCACAAATCTCTAAAGCAACCACATTTTAAAGAATAAACAAAAGTAAGCATATTGTGTTTCCTAAGCACAGTATACCTTGTCTTCTGCTGTTGCACGGTATGCATTCTTCTGCTTCTTAGCATCAGGAACATCATCATCAAATTCTATGGTTAGCTCTCTGGTGTCATCAACATTATTATCATCAACCGTACTATCAAGACTAGGGATTGGACAGTCTTCCCAGTCTGAATCATTCATTTCATCATCATCAACATTACCACATCCCCTGTCCTCTAGAACGTTATCAATCAATCTTGCGTCGAGCGCTTGCTTTCCCTTACCGTTTACGCCTTTATCCCGCTGCAATGATAGAAGAGTATTAAATAATTTTACACTCCCGGACAACATAGGACTAGATAAGACAAAAATCTCCACTGTCCCAAGAAAATCTTTAGGCATAGGACAAGGAAACTATTTTTAACAGCCATTGATAATTGGTTAGTAGTACCACGGACTTCACAATCTTCAAGGAAACCTTGAAAACAATCAATAGAATTCGTTGCTTCTAACATCTTAAGTACCCTGGTAAACATAGTGAAATCATTATAACAATAATGTTGTTTGCATGAATAGAAGAACAAACCTTAGCGGAATCACAGTTATCATCTTGCTTCTTCTTGCCTCGAGAGCCACGGGCGCTGCTTTTGTCTAGAACTTTGTTGACTGCTACTCTAGAGGCTTGTGCAAGCCTACAATTCTTACTTTCACTTCTAGACTTCATCAAGAGAAACCTAAGCATTAAAACCAGAAAGACAACGGTAAGACAATCCCAAAACGGAGTCATCATAACTCTTTGCAACTTTCATCAATGATTAAACTTTAACAATATAATATCCAATTCCAAAGATAATGTGTAATGTTCTCGCATAGAGTTCTTGAGGTTACATTACCTAAGACTAAGAAAGAGACAATATTTACTAAAAAGACAAAAGCTTTCTGAATAATCATGCTCACAGAATATCACATACCGTCAAACATTACGATTTTATAACTAAAACACTCTTCAAATGAATACCAAGCAAGGATGGTTTTTTCTCCTCGATTTTCTCAAGAGTCAGGGGATTATAAAGAACGGAAATACAAATTTGAAGTCACAAGGATACTTACCCACGACTCAATCATGCGACTCACAGCCGTCGGAGGCAGACGTATTCGACGGAGCCAAGGATTTCACGCGCCAATTCTCCCGACAACGACCGACGTACGGAATACAACAACAACAAAAAAAAACTCCGACTCCGATAGAAGTGGAACGATAAGGGTCATTGATTTCTTTAAGATGGGGCCATCACTTCATTAAACCGCTTCGATATCGCCACGTCACTTCTCCTTTTGGATATTAAAAATAAGGTAAAATTCCAAAATAAATCACAACTATTTAAAATTTGCGAGAAAAAAACTTCAATTTTTTAAATTGCTAAAACAAAATATTGGCAGATTTATTCACACAATCTCAAACAAAAAAAATTGAGGTTTTTTCAAGCAAATTTTGAATACATGAAGTTTATTTTGGAAATTTTCCCTTAAAAATAATAATTTGCTCTTCAGTGTCTTCATAGACTTTTTTTGGTAAGACAACAAATTCTATTGTATAATATTCATACCAAACAACAGCAGCGGCGTTTTCACACGACTCCAATTCCCGACCGCGTTTAAGATTAACATGGTACACAATTCTCTGATCTGACCAAAACTGAAGACTCTTTGCAAAAAAAAAAACATTTTTTTCTCCCTACAAAAAGCTAAAGACAATGTGACATTTTTGATAGAACCAAAGACGTGAGCTTTTTCAACCCGTCATTCCTGGGAAGAGCTGCGATATCTTGTTGAACACATCCATTACCTGCAATCAATGTATAATAACCTCAAATTTCTTAAAAAAGTAATCGCCTTTTTGGGCAATGGAGAAGTGGCAGTATTATTACCTCTTTGTCGTTTTGGTACTTCATGATGTTCATTGGGTTCTCTGAGCACTGCAACAACAACAAGAATGTAATTGGTTTCTGTTTTGTATGAAGAAAGAAGTGGGGTAAAATTAAGCAATTCTCTTATTCAGGTTAAAAGAAAACGTACTTCCATTAACGCTGCTTGGACTCTAGGATTCTGGAATGCCATGGCAACATCAGGGTTCTCCATGATCTTAGATATGACTTCTTCTGGAGTTAGTCCTATTTGATCTGACAAATACAGATTCAATCATTGAGTATCAGACCTATTTAACGTACTATTAACTTGGTACAAACTGAGATTTGTCTTACTGAATTGTTGCTTCACTTCAGGACTATTCAGGTCAAAATTCTTCAATGTATCTGTCATTCGCTTGTCCCATTCACCACTCCCACTCATATTATTCCTAAATTCATGAAAAGAAACAAACAAGAGTATTTCTTAATTACATAGTTTAGACATTCTTAAAAGCAATGGAAACAACTAAATTGTTCGTAAAATGGAGCTCTTACAACATGTCCTGTAGTTGTTGACGGTACTGAGGATTTTTAAGCATCCCTACAAAATTCCAAGCGGAGACAATAAGTACCAAACTGTATTTTAAATTTAGATAACCATTGGATCAACCTATAAACGAATTACATCATTCAAAAGCTAGTCATGTAACCTTTAGTCTTTAGAAATATGTAAAAATGAGGACTAATAAAAGAATGATAGCAGGATTAAATATTAAAAGACTTACATTTGAAAGTTTCTGGGTTCCTCATCTCCTCAGGCAAGTATCTGCATTTATACATGCAATGTTACCAAATGTCCACTAAGCAACCAGTTTTAAAGATAAACTTAATGGATGCATTTAAAGACAATGTGCTAGGGAAGATGAGTTACGGGTAAACCATCTTCTGGACTGTTGGATCTTCCATCATTTTCTCTAAAGCTTCTACAGATAAACCCGGCCCTCCTTTCCCACCACCTGTGTAAACAATAGACAGACTCAGGATTCAGTTTTAAATTTAGAATAAGGAAAAGAGAGACAATAACGTGAGCATATAAGAAAAAAGAATCATAACACATGAGATATGAAACAGATTGCCAAGGTAATATCCTGCAAGTCTTATATGGTTATACCAATACAGATCAACGACTAGCAGAAGGACAAAAGTAACGGAGTAGATCCTTTTGAAGCCAACTCATTCCTCTTTATCACCAATTTCATATCTTCCTTTGTTTATAATTGTTGGCATATGCTATAAAATAAAATTGAAATCCGTAGCCTTAATCATGAATCATGCACAGTGCGCTGATAGTGATGAAAACTGAAATTCAATAACTCACCCAAAGATTGAAAAACCTCTGAAGCAGTGGCACCATTTGCCGGACCAGCTCCATTTTGCAAGACCTTCACCCAGAGATCAATAAGAGAGCATAGAAGGTTAGCAAAACTATGTCACGTTTTTAAATCACCACTTGGTGTGCTGTGGAAATACAAAAGAAAACGAAACTTACATCCTCAAACAAGCGAGTTTCTTTGGGGGAATTAGTTTCAGAGACTTCTGCATAGTTGCTAAATGGGCTTTCTTTTGTGGTTTCCTCGGGTGAAATGTCTTCAAAGGCTGCATCCAAAAGTAAATCAGCTTCCAAGTTAGAAGCTTGGAAAATGAGAAAGGAAGAAAGTCAAAATTGAGAATACAAATGAAAAGACGTTGATTTCTGAAACAGAAAAAGAATCTACCATAGTTCTTTTCTTCTTTCTTCTCTTTGCTTGCCTCTAAGACAACACTTGGCTTATCCACCTCTATATCCTTTGCAGGTGTAGGTTTCGGTTTAGTTGAAGGAGGTGTCTCTACTTTTGTCGCTGTCACATCAACGGTAGCACCTGAAGACTGGGATTGAGATTGGAATGGCGAGGAAGCAGGACTTGTTTGAGGAGGAAATGGAAACGGAAAAGGTGATCCTGATGGGAATCCAGAATTATTAAACTGGCTATTTTGCGTATTCATTTGGTTCATCATCGTCTTCATAGCTGTTTGCATTGCATATTTCTAAACCAAAGCAAAAAAAAAAATCCAAAGAGAGTAACAGCCGGTTAGAGAATAATGAGAGAAAGCAATGACAACTTGTATAATATATTTCAATCAAATACTGGAGTTGCGAAAATGACTATAAGTCTGAATACCTGAGTTGCATCACTAAAACCATAATGGTATGTAGGTTACCATCTACGAATCAAGTGACTACCCAAAAAAAGAGAGGCAAAAGTTCGATGCTTATATAAACGGTTCAACAAGTGTGAGCAAACAGTTCACCTTGTTAAGATAACCAGTTTAGTGAATAAAACTATCTCAGATACATGAGCACAATACACTAGAGTTGACATGAAGCATAAAATCGTGGTTCTGCAACAGACTAGAGAACAAAAGTCCCGTAAAACCAGAGGGCCAAGTATCTGTACCTTTAAATTTGAAGTTACCTGCAATGCCATCAGAAAAGAAAAAAGGTCAAGCACTTATTAATCAATATTGAAGCAAGAAAGAATATTTATAGAGGAAAAAAAAATTAGGAAGGAATCTTGATACTCACATATGAGAACAAAGCTGATAGACCAACACCAACACCAATCCAGAAAAGTGGTGATCCTCTACAAGAAAAAAGAAAAAACACAATTTAATAACCAAGAATCAAACGACATACAAACTAAGCACATTGTCCAAAACCAGGAAAATTACATGGTTGATGAAGATGGTGGTGGCACAGGCACACTAGGGGAAGCAACAGAAGTTGTCTGTTGATCACGACTCGAAGAAAATATACTTGCAAAAGCTTTGCTTCTCTGTTTCACAACCACTGCAAATCGAACATAAACTTAAAGTAAACAATTCTAACAATGAATGGTTTCTACAAGAATTCAAATTGCAAATTCACAAAGTGTGGATTTTTTTAAGAGATATAGCAATTCATAAGCTCATATTAAACCAGTCGAAAAGGGTTCGCAATTTGAGTTTCAATAAGATAGATAAAAGTAATAAACTGGAAATTTTTCCGGAAAATTTTGGCATTTGCTATAATAGAGTGTCGAGTGGAATTTGCAAACTAACCGATTTCTCCAGTGTTCTCCGGACGCGAAGAGGGAGATTGAGATTGAGCAGAGGCAGATATTTTGGAACACCGGAGGACAATATTAGGAGTCCGACGAGAAAACCCAGTAGGGTTTTTCAGCGAGGAAGTGAAATTGCATCCAATTAACAGCTTTGGAGAAGAAGCTGAGCAAGAAACTAGGGTAAGGTTCTCCATATCTAATTGTTTCTTTGGGAGAAAAAGAAACAGAAGAAGGAGAGCCTAAAACAAATTCTGGTGGAGAAGATGAAAGATATGATGAGGAAGAAGGAAACGAAGAAGAAGAGATTTTGGTCTAAAACCACGAGGTTTGAGTTTAGCACTAGACTTGGATCCAGTGTAGCTAAGTGTACTGAAACCTTTTTACAAATTAACAGGTGGCGATATTTTCACCGTCAAGATCAATGAGTTTTATTTATAAACCAAGGGTGTGATGTGAGTGAGAAACTCTTTCGAGATTATTGCAAAAGCCATCCCCCACTTTTTCTTTTTGTTATGTTATAGCCCGTATCTATTTTAAGAATCAGTGTACACTCATTTTTGTAGCAGAAAATCAATGATGTTAGTACTGTGATTCAGATTTTTCTATATACTGTGTTCTTTTTCTTTTTTTCATCCAGAATTTTTCCATTGTATTATAGGTTGTGAAATACAAAGGGTGGAATACAAATTTGAAACACAAAGCCGGCGGAAAACAAAAATATCTCCGGAAACTAAACCTAAAGAAGGGAAAACTTAAGACGAAAAACGAATAAAATTACGAACTATGGAAACAAGGGGAACCACAGATGGATTAGTCCCCAATTAAGCCCATACATGAGAACAACAAAATTGGCTAGGTTTTTCGTTGTGTTTCTCGTCCAAACGAATGAGACTACGCCCAAATGGGACTAATCCATTTGTAGTTATACTGTTGTGTTTTTCGGATTGTCCAAAAAATTGAATACTTAGTTCAAAGCTCACAATGAACAGGTTCAAGAGCCTTACGCCTTTAACATTGATTTAGGATTAGAGAGTCTGGAACCGTTGCCGAGTTACATAGTTTACACATTTCTTATTAGAAAAGAGTTTTAGTAATAAAGAAAGATACACTTTCATATAGTTTCTGAATATTATTATGGAAGTGTAAGTCTCCTATATGTAACTCGTTCACCTTCATCATCAAATTGGTTTACACAGTTTGTTCCATATGTCATTCCCAAAGTACATTGTTCTGTCAAATTATTCCACCATGTGGTAAACATCGAATAATGCTCTCTTCTATTTTCCCAATTTTTTGTGAATTTTCCCCAATTCGAACATAAAATGACATTAAAATTCCTAACTCAATATCTTTGTAAGAAGAAACCCACTCTTGGTTGGATACATATCAAGCATCCAAAAAAGATCACAAAGTAATCTTACAAATCAGCTACGTTTAACAATATCGAAGACAAAAACAGAATTCATAGCTGCTTCTCAGACAAAGGGCACAATGATTCCACATATGAGTGCTTGAGAAAATGATAATGTTCTTCAAGATTTAAACTAAGAAAAATATCGAACAAGAGCTCTACACTGATCTCTTCCTTGATCTAAAACACAAAGGGAAACAAATCCCCTTCAAGTATTTTAGATCAAAGTGTCATCAAGCAATACATATAGCTCAAGAACTCTTTCTTTGGATTAAATCAAGAAGAACCACATCACATTCTCAAGCCCATCTTTTCAGTGTGGTTAAAGCAATATAATCATCATAGAACAGCCAAAAAAACAAACCAATTTTTTTTTTTAAAACAACAAATTTAGAAAAACTGAATATGAGAAAAAGCTGCTTCTCAGACAAGGGCCAAGGTTGTCCACATGAGTGAGCTTGAAAAACGTGAATGTTCTTCAAGCCTCAAACCATGAAAAATGTTGATAAGAGCTCGACATTACTCTCTACCTTAATCTAAACCACAAAGGAGAAAAAGAATCCCCTTCAAGCAACTTAGATCAAAGTGTCATCAAGAAACTCCGAGATCAAATCTAATCTTTCTCTGGTTTGAATCAAGAAGAGCAAAATCACATTCTCAACCCCATCTTTTCAGTGTGGTTAAAGCAAAAAGAATCATCATAGAGCAGCATCAAAAAGCAAATTTTCACAAAACCTTTATTTGAGAAAAGGTTAACACTTTATCATAGAAATTCGAAGATCTAAAATATCCAAACATAAGATCAGAATTAAAAACATAGGAAGATGTCGAATCTCGAGAAAATGCTAGAATCCACGGGAAAAAAAATTCCCAGAATGCTACATGTCCAGAGACTCCAAACCATCAATGAAGATGTTTGATTTAGCATCGGAACATAAGATTTCTTTTAAGCTATACATGAGTGCTAAGCTTAAAGACTCCTATCACAAATCTGTTCCTTATATGCTATTCTTAACCTAAGATTTCGTAGCGAAAAATTCAGATTTTAACAGAAAATCAGAACAAAAAAATCGGATCTTTTCGTGAAGATAATATCTTGCGGCGAAATCAAAGACGAAGTCTTTTATTTATAGCTTAGGGTTTACATCTATGGGCCTTTAGGTTCTATTTTTATTGGCCCATTAGCCCAAATAAAATAACCTTTCTCTTCGCTCCCTCCTGTTTCCCCTCTGTTTCGATGATAAACACACACAAAAAAAAAAAACGATTTCTTTCTTAACTTGTTAATCAGTAAGAGCGTCTCAATTTCAGTGTTTCATCGAATATGCTGAGGTAAGGTCTCCGTTTCACTGGTTATGTTTCAATTTGGCTAAAAACAACTTTTTTATTGTTCATAAAAGTGAGTGACACAAAAGCTTCTTCATGTTTATTACCAGGGTTTCGACAATCTGAGATTCTTCTCCTTGTGTTCATGTCCAAAGGAGATTCCTTTCTTCATTCTCCTTACCTTCTTAACAAACCCTTCTCTCTTATTATCTAATTCGCTTTTGTAGCTCTATACGCAATTAGCAAATTTGGAGAAATCTCGATTATAGCAATTTTCTTCAGTCTCCATGTACTTTTCCTCTGTATTACTCTAATTCAAATGTATAAGATGTGCCATGAACCTACCAACATCTCTTCATCGGAGTCTGATTTTACATTCCTTGAGGAAGACCATCTCCCCTTGACGTCACGGCGGAGTTTATTGCTATCGAGTGAAAGAGTCTCTCAACGTATCGCTGCTTATGTTCCTGCGTGAGTACTGTCATTGGTTTACGTTTTCTTCAATTTCACTTTTCGTTTTTGTTTTCACATATGTTTTCATTTGTTTCTTAGATCGAATGTTGATAGTGTCTTGAAAAGAGAAGAAGAAGATTGCTTCAATGAGCTGGTAACGAAGTCTTTGTTTTTGTTAAATTCAATTTCACTTATGTAAGTTTAGAGAACTGAGTATCTAGTGTCCAGGGTGTAGTGTCAAATTGTGATGCTACTGAATCTGTAAGCACGGAAATATTGGAATCTATGAACATTGGTTGTAGTCAAGGTCTTAAAGATTCTGGAAACATAAGACCACAGAACAACATTCTAGGATGTTGTAGTAATGCTGTAGAGAATTTTAATAGAGTCGGAGAAACTGAAAGGAGTGATGATCTTGAACATCTCACACTGAAGGAGCGGCGCAAAATGCTTCTTGAAAGGTGTTTTATTTTTTAACTTATAATGTCACAAGCTCGGTGGATGGTTTTCCACTTTTTTTTGTCGCCTGCGTTCATTTAGTGTTTCACGGCTCTTATACACCATTCTTGTTGTTGTTGCAGGGTTGCTATAAGGTTGCCTGAATCTAACGTAGAGGTAATCAAAGTGACAAGTTCCCTTGGGTTTTGAATTTTTTTTGTTTGGAATCTATTTGGGCTAACTAGGTGTTTGCTTACAAGTACAGGATAATACTGAAGATTGCGATGAAACTGAACTTTATAAAATAAAAGCGGAGATTTCATGCGAAAATGGGATAGCTTCGTCTTCTGGAGTCCAATTCAGCGGCTTTCTAGAGAAAATTGATTCTGTCCTCTGTAGAAATTTTAGTATATGTTCAGAATCTGGAAGTCAGCTTGGTGGAATTCAAGAGAGTGATATTCCAATATCTCCTGAACGGTCCTTTGATTTGTCACCTGAAGCCAGTCTACCTGAGGTATCCAGCAGCAACAAAAATCCAAGAAAAAGAGTGAAAAGAGTCCAAAGGAATCCTCTACCTTTGAATGAGAATGAAATACAGTCTACTCAAGTAAAGGTTGATCCTTTGGCTGATTGCGTCATGGAGGACAATGACGAGAAAAATCCTGTTACCTCAAAGCAGATACCGGTCAAAAGAGAGGTAGAAACCCATGGTGAAGCTCTTGATGAAAATGAGCTAGATTCTGTGAAACTGAGCTTTCGCTTGAATCGTTGTACATCTGCTCCTACACCTTTTAGGTGTATGAAAAACGAAGCGGAGACCGCTAGTGAAATGGATGAAGATATTATAGACCACATGAAATTAATTGATCGATTAAAGCTTCGATCTTTTCATGGCTCAGGTCATCATGAAGATCTTAATTCACCGTCCTCAGGGTTTAGCTTCTGTACATCTGATGAGTACGTTAAACCTTCGAGGGTATTTCGTCCTTGGAAGCGGAAGAAAACCGCCACGTGAGTCTCTCTGCTGTATCCATCGCCTCATGTGTCTCTCTCTTTTGATTATCTCTGTTTCTTTTGTGATCTTATAATATGAAATAACCATTTCAGGGACTCAATTGAGACAGCTTTGGAGGAAGATGCTCCTGGTCTTTTGCAGGTATCATGGTTTTCTTCTAAAAGAAATAGAATCTAATGGAACTTCTGCAAATTAGATTTCTTAAAGCACATGTGTTTTCAGGTACTGATTCAACAAGGGGTAACAGTTGATGAACTTAGGCTTTATGGGAATGAAGGTGGCGATGTTCCCTCAGATGATTCACTTCTCAATGAGAGTTTCTCGGAGCTCGAAGATGTGATCTCGCAGGTAAAATAATCCTTTTTTGTTTCAAAGGTAGTTTTTTCCCCACTGTGTCAAAAGATTGAATCGTCTTATCAGCTTTTCTACAAACGCGAGACGGGCACGAAACTACTTAATTCAAGTTTCTCAAAAGCTTCAAGAACTAGCTATTGCTTGACCTGTCTATTCTCCCTCATCGAACAGGTTAAAATCCTCATCCCCGTCTTCTCGAATTGTTATATATTTCTCTTTATTCTTAACTTGCTTCCTCTTGTTTTCAAGGCGCGGTATTTGCAGTTCCGCAAATGGCCTGTTGAGTGGGGCTGGTGCCGCGATCTCCAGTCTTTCATATTCGTTTTCGAGAGACATAACCGGTAAATTAACTCTCTTTTCCTTGTCATTGCGGCTAAACTGAACTTTTCATGGATCTTTTTGTGTTACACAGTATAGTAATGGAACGGCCTGAATATGGCTACGCAACATACTTCTTCGAGCTCAGCAATACTGCATCAATCAGATGGCAGGTCAAACGGTTAGTCTTGGCCATGAAACTAGCAAGTTGTGGCCGATATCAGCTGATTGAAAACAAGCCGTTACTGGTAAATTCATTTCTCTCACCGGTTAATATGATCCAATATCTTTTCTAAGGTCTATTATTCTGAACTCTCTCTGTAACTCGGGGTGGGATAATAAGGTAGGAGAAGATATGACTGCAGGCGAAGCAGAAGTTCTGATTAAGTACGGCTGGGTTGCAAACACGGGACTAGGGACGATGCTAAACTACCGCGATAGAGTCTACCACGACAGGAAGACCCAAAAACCGACATCAGAATGGAGATCTAAGATTTCTGAGCTTCTTATTGATGGCTATAACAGTGGAACCATCGTCTCTACTCTAATTGCACCTCATGATGATGATATTGATGACGCCGGACTTGACATGGAAGATGTTAAGCTTGAGCCTTATTGAAGCTGTGAATCTGTTATAGAGTCTTCTTCAACTGTTGATTGTTTATTTACTTGGTCAGCTAAATTTAATCGGATCACAAACTACAATAAGCGAAAAAATTTCCCATACTTTCTTTTATTACCAACAGGTTCCATATTTTCCTACAATTGTCACTATAGTTGTGTCTAGTCGTAGTTAACGTATAAAGATGCTCGCAGTGTAGCTAGGCAATATAGAGGATCTTACTCTGACGCGTGAGACAATAAGATGTTTTACCTCTACGGAGCTTTTGTGTAGCCCAAAATATGAATGAAGAAGACTTGATCACATTTTGAGACTTTACTGCATTTACATTTTGCATGTTACGAATACCGTAATACGACATATCTATATCTAAAGATTATTTTCTTCAACCACGTTGAAAGATTAATATTTCTTATAAACTAGAGTTACATTCATATTTTTTTATGTAATTTTAAATAATATTTTAAGCACATAAACATAATGTATCGCAAAAGAGGTATTTTGTTTATTCATATTGATAAAAGTCATAGAATGTATTGACATTATATGTATAAACACAATAAACCACTTAATTACTATACATATTTTTTGTATCAGTTGCACGAAGAAAGAGTGAATAATATATAGGAATATTTATATATTATCGTTTGGTAACTTTGCAAAAGGGATTGTTCTTTTGTTTTTAAAGGTGTGAATTGTTTAGCCAATGTGTCACAACAATAAGTAGTAGAACGAAAATATACTCATTCACCAACTTCAAATGTATTACAATCATTGTCGTCGTTATCAATTTTTCGTTTCCTATCATTCATTTAAAAAAAAATGTATCCACCAACCTAACAGTTTAGTATTTAAAATTCTATGAAATTAATAAATTCCCTTATCTTCTTCCTTTCTCTTCTCTTTAGTCCATCATTCACAGTTCCACTATCATCCCTTTTGCTCTTCTTTGTGACAAGTCATGCCTAAGCAATGATCATATTTGTTATAAGAAAGCTTCATATACATGCACTCTTTTCTCCACTTTCTTTGTATTTTATAAATCTTATTTCCTTAAGAAAATATATTATATACACTTTATGGTATAAAAGGCATTTGTGGTTTTTAATTCAACCAAAACATCGAAAAAGCACTTTACTTCTACATTTTTTTTCAATATAGAATTAAGTCATGGTTCATACACATGATTTTTTATAATTAGGGTAATGTAACAGTTGTGGCCTTAATTTACGTAACTTTTAATAGATTTATAATTGTAATCGATCTTTAACTAGCGTCAGCAGCATATATATATTACTGTATATTACGACCAAACCAGGCCGAACTGGCATGGTTTTGATGTTTGATGAGCTCTACTCGTTAAAAAGTTGATCTTCTGACATAAAATTATGTGGAGTAATAACCGTTGAAAAAATAGATTTCTAAGAATCTTAGATACCGAATATTCATTTCACTTTTTTAGAAGATGAAGACCAGTTATTCAATCTATTCCTAGGTTTTTCTGTTATTTGGTTTTAATGGAGAAGTGTTGGGCCAAAATTAATCAAATCATGATTCGTCAGCTTACATGGTGAACATTTTAATTAAACTATAGCATCATCATCACCATGAATATTTTTTGGAAAAGGGTTTTCTAACATAGGCGCCATGAATATGATCGGCAAAAAAAAAACTGATGTTATACACTTATACTGTGGTAACCGAAAGTACAAAATGTCGATCTTTCTTTATGAAAAGATGGTTTGGTGAAGGTAGTTACCACATGTCTATCAATCCCATTCACGCGTGGTCCATTGTCTTAAACTTCATACACATACAAATACATAATTGACAACAGGACCGGTCATATGGGCACAGCCTTATGAAGAAGCCACCGCAGCCTTATAAATATACTCTACATATTTGTTTCTTTACTAATAAAAGTAGGGCTATATTAATATATATGTCTGGAAAATTTGAAAATCAGATATTTTTTATAAATAGTTTAATATTATGTAAGTATGGAAGAGAAAAAAATTAAAATCACAAATATCTTTATATTTTATTTTATTTACCAAATATGTTATTATCTCAAAACACTATTATTATCAGATATTGTAGTCATGATACTGTTCATCAACTATCTGACGACATTATTCATCTAAAATTTAGAACACTATTTATCACTATATTGCATAAAACATTTATAATTTATGTGAATAACTATTTGATTAACATGTTAATTAGTATAGTATCGCGCTAAATACATATAACTATTTGATTAACATGTTAACTAGTATAGTATTACGATAAATTTATATATATCGTATTAAACTATTACCATATCATACAAATTAATATGAAATAATCAAATTAAAATTATAATAACATGTTATATTGAATATAACGTGCTAACATATTAAATATCTGAATAATATTTACATAATATGGTAAAATAGTTGATATATAGTGAAATTATACCAATAATTGATACATAATATATTTGGTAATTTAAACAAAGTAAAAATGACAGTTATCTTCAAATTATAATAACATGTTATACTGGACATAACGTATTAACATATTATATATCTGAATAATATTTTATAAATATGATAAAATAATTGATATATAGTGAAATTTATAACAATAGTTGATACCTGACATATTTAATAAATTAAACAAAGTAAGGAAGATAGTGATGACTTTAATTTTTTTCTCTTTCATATTTATCTAGCAAAAATCTAACTTTTACATTCTGAACATATCCATTGATATTTTCCATAAAAATAAGATTATAGGTTACGGCCACGTGTCTTTTTGGTTTTAAGGATGGTTCCACTTAAATATATGAAAACATACTGGTTAGGAACAACAAACGCTACTAATAAAAACAACATATCTAAAATATACTGAAATTTTACTTTAAGAAAACAAGATAGTGAAATTTACTAGACGTACTTAAAATATAAACTATTTTCAAAAAAAAATCGATTTGCTTAAGATATCGTATTATGACAAAAATAATTGTCATCGGTTACGACATGGTCAATCATCATATGTAATTACAAAATTTAACATATTACAAAATATCATTCTACTATCAACAACAGACAACTTTAGTACTTTAATTGTTCTGGTTAAACCTTTTTTGGAAATCACTTATTGGTACAAACGTATATATTCAAAACTATGACATATGAAATATGATTCTAGGCTAGCTATATGC
>Ga0041059_1001528_pt1 | contig 18231 bp, 15 predicted proteins | sample AraColnosormetaG_FD_56232 | JGI IMG/M metagenome (GOLD analysis project Ga0041059, IMG submission 56232) | Arabidopsis roots microbial communities from North Carolina, USA - Col MF nosort | ecosystem: Host-associated > Plants > Roots > Unclassified | place: USA: North Carolina | collected...
GTCTAGTAGCGAATTCATTACATGCATGCACACATTTNNTTTTTTTTTTTTTTGGGCAAAATCACACATTTGCTTACATTTACAAAATTGATAGAGAATGTAAATGAGCCACAATTGGGCTTTTAACCTGTAATGGGCCTAAACCGGCAAGCAAATTCGTGATAGTTTGAGCAGCTATGAATGCGTCTCTTACCCAAAACTTACTCAAAATAGATGGATTTTGTCAGCTAGAAATGAAAACATGAACCTATACTTCAAAAGAATTCCACATTTGGAAACATATTAAGAAAACTGTTAAGGACGTATGTACTCTCTCTCACATACAAAAACACTAAATATGAAGACAAAAAAAAAAAACTAAAGAGAGAGGTTTCAGTTATGGCGTGGAGGCCGAGTGGACGGCTTCGGATAATCTGCAAATAAGAGCGGTGGACGACGATGGTGGTGCTTCAATGGACCCGGCACAAACCGAGAAACTTTAACGGGTTCTTTAGATGTCGAACTAGAGACAACATTTTGATCCTAAGCCACAGAAAAACAAAAAGAAGCCTTAGTTTTGAGAAGGTGATAAACAGATACCGCAAATACGAAGAACATGAAAGTAAATGAAAAGTTGATGAATTGAAATGTGGATCAAGAACCTTGACGAGTGAAAACCGAGACGCTGTAATGTGGACATTGTCGAGGTGACGAGAATCAGAATGATGCAAGAAGAGAAACAAGAGAAGGATCATTGAAGCAACATGGATTGAGCTCATTGGTCACAACAGAAGCAGTCATACAAGGCTCAACGACTAAGAGGATTATGAACCGTTAAAAGACTTAATAGGTAGTAGGAGACTATATAATAAGAGCAAGTTCACGCATAAGTATTTGAATGTAAGAATTAAATCACAGAATAAACAAGTTTTTTATTTAATCAATCCAGATGAATGTGCTGGAAAAGCTCATGGGAAAAGCCAAACATGAGTCAAAAAGAGAGAAAGAAACAACAAAAGGAAAAGGACATATAAACCTCGGTGAAAAACGAGTGATTTACTACTTCTTGTCTCTTACACATCTCATTTGAGACCAATCCCCAAAACTTACCGACTACCACGGTAAATATTCTATTAAGATAATGCAAGCTAGTTTCGGATTGCATTATTATATGAAAAACTTAAAGCACTTTTTGAAGGCAATTGTTTTAATTACCTTAATGGTTTTGTCTGCCTCGAGGATGGTTTGGAGGTTGACGATGACTGTTAACACTACTTTTTGAGCTTTGACACAATCTCCGAGACATCTTGTCTTCAAAAAGTCCTATTGAATTGCTCAATTCCTGCGTGTTTCTAAAACAAATAACACATGTTAGTTCAAAGTAAAAGAGCTTCAAGAACCAAGAACCCAACATCTGGACCAAGAATGTTCCCTCAGAATGTCTTTCCTCTGTTCCAAGAAGCCATGAAACCTGCAAATTCAAGCTAAAGAAACCGGTATAGAGTAGACAGCAGGACCCAGCTTTAAGGAAACGGTTCAGCAATTGAGAAGATCTATTGGATCAATAACAATACATTCTGCTTTTTGTTTTATTGTAAAATTACACGTTCTTATACAAATGGAGGTAGCATCAGTCCTCAGACGTGCATTCCCATAGACTGGTTACCAGCTCCAGAGAATAAAGCCTCCAACATCAGACTGAACAATGCAACTAAATGAGCTTTATTTATCCCACAAGAGCAATGAACAAAATCTACTCTAGAGCCTCTTACTCTTGCAAAGTCTGTTGCAAGAATGCCTCCTATTTACAGCAGACAACGCTTCTAAATGTGTGGTGGTGAGTCAAACTTAAAAGACAAGGATGTTTCCTGATGCGTCTATCTTATCGAATGGAACTGCTAATTACTTTTAGGCAAACCAATTTTCACATCTGGAGAAGATTGTTCACTGTAACAGAAACAGAATTTGTTCTTTGCAGGTCCTGAAAGAAGATTGAATCAATCATCACTTCAATACCCAGCGTGTGCAAACAAATGACAACAAATGGCCATTAAACTCAGAAAAATTGAGCCCATTAATTTCTTAATGAAAATTTTGCTTCACAAATTCATATATACAAATGTTTTCCTTTCATTTGATGCAGGAAACTAACTAAATATCCTAGCAATTCAACCCAGCAAGTAGCTTGCTTGTCAAAGCAGACACATACCAATAAATGCATCTAATATTTACCTGAAAAATTATTTCATCAGGCACATGTGGGAGGACTTCCCTTACTGTCTCGGCCATTGCTAGTATACTCGCCATGTTATTTGCTGCACGGGAGACAGTTCTTAGATGCAGACCACCTGTTCTTCCTCCAGCACCAGGAGGAACATATGTAGATGAAGTCGATGCTTGCGAAGGATTCATTGGCCAGAGACCCCAAGAAGCATCGTCAAGTGTAGTCTGAGCAGAACCTTCCCCTACAGATGCAAGATGCCTCATCATCAATTGAACCTGCCCCAGCCCAACGGATCTGGAGCCTGCAGAGGAACCCACAACATCAACACCCTGATCTGACCATGTTTGCAGCCAGCTTGGATCCACCTCTGAATTCCTATATGGCATGAGAAAAAGGTGAGAACTGCTAATCCCGTTTAAGAAAGCCAGTCTTTAAAAAGAAAATCAATGGGGGCACAAGCTTGGTCCTCACAAAACCAACAATTACTTGCTACCCAAAAGAACCAAGTATAATTAGACAAAATTAGAGAATGCATAGTATTTTAGCTCAGGGATAGGAAACCACAGGAAGTTGATGATCTTGTTATGAACACACTGTTACTTTAATGCACTTAAGAAGAAAACATATGGAACAATGAACCCAACCTCCAAGGATCACTTTCGGTGAAATTTGGCGTCTCAGTTGGAAACATTCCAGTGGTTAGTGCATGCACAGAATTGTTTTGTCTCTCAAATTGACGGGCTAAGTGTTCATCGCTTGAGACTTCTCCTCTGCTAGGATTCGCCTCACTTTCAGTTCTACCAACAAAAAGAGGCTTACGGCAAGTAGGACAAGAGTAAACCTCATTTAAACCTTGATCCAACCTGCCAGAGTCAAAATATCATTATGATTTACAGTTCTCACAGAACCGCAATAGCACAAGGCTGCCAACATAACAGAGCTAGCATACCATGATCGTAGGCAGCCAAGATGAAAAAGGTGGTTGCAGTGAAGTCTTTTAGCCTTAGCCATTGGTTCCTATCATTCATAATGGTTCCAAGATTAGTGAGCTACTAAAAAAAGTAAGGAGACCAATAACTATCAAGCAGAAACTTACCCGACATATAGCACATTCGTCATCATAATCCCGTAGCTCTTCTGAAGTTGCATCAAGAAGAGCTGCATGAAGAGCACCTAAAGCTACTCTCAGTTTGATGTATCCTTTTATTCGTTTCAAAATTGAACTTAGCAAGGCCTGTCAAAATCAAACGGGAACACACAAAGAACTTAACAATTAGGTATGTGCCTATTAAGAAACCAGTAGAGTGGCACTTTTACAAAGAAAGTCAATTAACAGACTTACACGTATGTTGAGAAACAAAACTGCATCCACCAGATGGAAGGCCATTCCATGGAGCCACCAGATGTGCAAATAATGACCGAGGGCCATTACCAAGGTAGCCATGTCTAGGAAGAAACCAAGATTTCGGTTGAGGAGGCCTTTCCATTCCAATAACGAGCCTATTCAATGGGTAAGAGGTCAAGTTAGTAATGTGAACACCAAACAGGACAAAAAATTTCAAATAATGCACGCCTGCAGTCTAACAGAAAACATAATTACAATCATATGCCGAGAAAAAGACAAAACCTGCTGTCATGGAATCATAAAACTTTGATCTCTGGCAATCTGAATTCTTGACTGCTAAGTGGTTGATCCACATATCAAGCAGTTGAAACCCGTGAATCAACAACGCCTGAAAAAAATGATCCATTATGCGATTGATCAACCCTCTATATTTCTAGGTACGGTTACAAAGAAGGGTAACATAAACAATGAATACAACTATCTTACTCAAGTACCTGCAAGGTCTCAAAAGCTATACCGCATGGCTCAAAAAGTAACAGTAAATAGACAGACGAACCAACTGTATTGTATATCATAAGGGAAAGCTTTATCCTGCAAGATTCGACAAAATTAACATCCAGAGACGAACAAGTTCATTCTTCAATCACTAGAACAGAATATGATAATCCAGAGGGTCTGGTGTATGAATTAAAAACTCCCTATTTTCTCCTCATTGAACTGCAGTATAATAAATACGGGAACTCTAGAACACAATATTTTCTCCGCTCACTACAGCATATGCACCCTCAGAACATACTAAAGCCTCTGTTTTATCTTAGCAGAAAATTACACTGCTTTCACTAGAACTATATGCATCATGAAAGTCATGTGCACCATTCAGAGACTTAGGGTTAATTTGTTTTGTCTCCTCTGATATACAACTATACTTTATTTTATTTTAAGAATATATATCTGGTTCCAGAGACAGAAACTAGGAGGAAAACTTTACACTCATATTTTGAAATAGAAGAAGGAAAATAGTGCACTCATATTAAAAAAAAAAAAGGGGTTGAAAAAGCCGCAACTCAAAATTTCACATGATACCAAAGAGTTAAGGAAATACCAGCACAAATCAGTAGAGAGAACCATGAACAGTGCTGAATACACACGAAAGTATGTCCAAGGAGTCGAAGAAGGAGATGCATTCAATCGATCAAGCCGATCTCTAGCCAAAGCTTGAAACATCTACACAACATTTTACTACACATTAGGGTGTCTAGAAAAAAAAATCAGCACTTCCTGATCATAAATCAAGAAAGCCAATTATGCAACCTGTATACCATACCTTTAGAGTACACAGAACAGTCAACCAGATTGTCCATAGGACCCCCTGAAATACTGTTCGTGGAACCACGAATGGCAGAAAAGTGCCCTAAAAACAGGAGTAACCAAGAAGGTTATTAACATGAAAATGGCACACATCTGCAAATAACTTAATTTTATGCAAACAGATCAGATATCCAATCGAATAATGTGGTAGAAATATATGCTCATGTACCATTAATGCTTGTCATTTTAAGTAGGATTTCGTCTTCATCCTTTTTTGCAATATATTCAGTAAAGGAGATAATAGAATATCCCAGATATCATAAAACTATATAAGTGACAGAAATTGTGGGTTGGTTTCCGTTGCACCCTACTGTCTTTCATCAAAGTACAAAAAACTACCTTGTAAATGATGTAATTGGCAAGCCTTTCCACCAGTTTTCTAGTTTCAATGGCATATAGATCTCCAAAAAACAGAGTCTGCAGGGAATATTAAGAGTTATCAGATCCTCACACAATGATTGAAAGACATTTCCCAAAACAGCTAGTCTATTATTACCCTACAAGTATGTGCAGACCCTTAAGGCAACAAATAGCATGGTATTTGGTTTCACGGAAGCCTTATAACTATCGAAAACCAAGAGTTTTTAAATCCTTCAGGTCAGAAATACTTGGTTCTTACACCACAACTCTTAACCCGCAGGTGCAAACTTATAATTCATGTATTTTCTAATAGCCAAACTACGAGCTTTACATTGAATTCCATCTAAAGGAAAGAACCATTCAAAAGATGTATATCTATTCTACGTAAGAATAAAGCTAGCCGACGAATATTGCTTAAACTTAACCTCGGAAGTAAAAGACCACTCTTACCTTGAGAGAAAGAACAAGAAGAATGTAGATATTGAGAACAAAACTTGCCAGCAATGCAATTGTAGTGTGAGAACTCAGAAGAAGCTCAAGGGTATTCTCAGAATTCCCTAAAGAAATGTTCTTGGTGATTATCCCATCAGCTCTAAGTCTATCAAGAGACAACTCCGTCCAGACTTGTAAACCCACAAAGCTCAAAGCTGTTGTTGCCACGGAAATGTGCAAATATGTTATCCCCATTAGAAACTATTATAGCCTTCTCACTCCGAATTAACCCACAGATTCTCATTTAGCATGACGTCCCCTGCATCAACATGATTTTGCATAAGCTAAGCAAACCAAAAGCTTATGTAAGTTAGAGAATTGAGTTAAAAAGTTTCAATTTTTTTATAACGTAGGCCAATCGAAGCAAGTAAAATTCAAAACCATGATCACGAAGTTCATAGGATACTGCAATTGAGAGAGATATGTATTAAATAAGTAAAATTGAAGAAACTGGGAAATTCAATTAACCAAAGGAGAGAGATGAGCTGAAAGATTGAGGTCAATAGAAGAAAATATGAAGATAATGGTGGATTCTGCAGAGAGCGAAATGGATCAAAACCTGAGTTCGCGATTGGAAAATTCTCCTCAGCACCGGCAATTGCGTCCTCTTTTTGTCTCTCTTTCTCGATGGACAAGGAAAAATGAAGAATATAAAATGCGGAAGAAAAAAACTCAAAATAATAAACCATGCGGTAAATAAAAAGTTACTTAAATTTGACGATGCCGACACGAACGAGTTCTATGGTCACCGAAGTGGTTCCAAAGAAGTAAAGCTATAAAGAGCGCGCTTTGCCAAACAGAGGTGAAAAAAAAACGGTAGCAAAATTCTCTAATAGTCTTGTCCCACAACCTTCTTCTGGTTGCTGAGACCTATATCAACATTTCCAGCACATTCAAAATCAGTTACTTGGTATCAATTTGATGTATCATCCCCTTATAAAACCGAGTTTGAACATCGAGAATGAGCATCGAATGTATCGTTGATCATGGCTCTGTCCAGCATGTTTGATAACACCACCATAGTCCATAGGTATAATGATAGAAAATCGTCCTAGCAGACTCTTTTTCTCCATAAATAATATCCAAATAACTTCAACTATATCATAGTTGCTACGATATTCATATCCAGAATCCGATATCAAGAATTTGGGAAACAAAATCCGAACCTATGATATGAAAGTAGTCAAACGTACATAGATCATTGATGTAACGAAAAAAGTCAAAATCCCGAACACATAGGACCGTGGGAAATGTCATTCTCCTTGATTCACCAAAGGACACCTTAAAGTTCACAAATTCACTCACTTACTTCCATTCCATCTCAAACAATCCAAAATAAAACACTCTAGTCAACGTTTATGTGACGAATATTGTTACGCTCATCCTCTTTAATCTTTGGAATCACCACTTTCAACACACCATTCTTCATTTCCGCCTTAATCTCATCAGTCTTGTATACTTTCTCCGGTAACTCAATCCTACTCGTAAACCTCCGTCCATCTCCAGAAACATCTTCTCCCTCCTCTGTTTCCCCTTCTCCTCTAATCACCAATGTGTTCTGTTCCAAAGCCAATTTCACATCCTCTCTGCTTAGTCCCGGCATATCTATCCTTAGATGCAACGCGTCGTCTTTCTCTTTCACGTTCCAACCACGTCTAACTCCAGAAGCTCCCATTCCACGAGTAGCTGATACCAAAGGGATTTCGCTTACCTGGTCCATGAAATTCAGCATCTGGCTCAAGCTTCTCGTTGGAGTAAACGGATCGAGTATATCTGTTTGAAAAAACAACCAAATTTTCAGATTCAACAGATCTCCAAAACAAAGTTAGATGTACTCTATACATAAATCACTAAACATGTATCAAATTGGGAAAATCTATAGCGAAATTGGACGGAGGAACCATGGATTTACGTGAGAAGAAATCGCCGCCGTGGCGAGAAACATGTCGGTTTGAGTGATGGTTCCTATCGACACCGTCTTCATAGTTTCTGGCGGCGTTGGTATTGAAGAGGCGAGATGAAGCAGCCACCGGACGAACGGCTCTTAAGGCGCGAGGGACGGCGACGGTGGAAGAAGAGAGAAGTCTCCTGAGAGCTAAAGCCGATGATGACGCCATTTTTGGAAAGAGAAGAAGCTTAGAATTAGCAAGTGATTAATTATTTTCAAGCTCGATGAGATATTTTTTATACTCTTTGAACGAAAAAAAAGCTGTTAGAGAAAGGTTTATATAGAACAGAGAGTAGAAGAAGCTGCTAGAGGCTAGAGAGTCGCTTAAGGATGGTTCTAGAACTGCGTGGTCTCCAAGTAAAATAAAGAAAAATAAAGAAAAAGAAAGAAGAAAACTTTTTCCGTGACGGCCCATCACTTTGGGGCCCAGATTTGTAAATTTATCTTCCGTTTACTTTGGTTTGGTTTTAAAGTCGAATTTGAAAGTCGGTTTAGATCGATTTGGTTTAGTTTCTTCTTCAGTGTATCTGCGAAATCAGAGGATCTTCTTCTCTTCAACATCATCATCGTCGAAGCTGAAGAGAATCTAAGGTAAATCGGGTGATCGGATCAAGGATGATGCTGGATCTAGGTCCATTCTCAGATGAGAAGTTCGATGCGAAGCGATGGGTTAACTCGTCGTGCCAGGCGCGTCACCCACAGGATTCACTCGAGAAACATCTTGTGGATCTGGAAATGAAGCTTCAGATTGCCTCCGAGGAGATCGGAGCTTCTCTTGAAGAGCAGAGCGGTGGTGCTCTCCTCCGTGTTCCTCGTGCCACACGAGACGTGTTGCGTCTCCGTGATGATGCTGTGTCTCTGCGTGGTTCTGTTGCTGGAATCCTCCAGAAGCTCAAGAAGGTACGCATTTGTGCTGATTCCTGAGATTTTGTTTGGATCTCTTCTCGAAAATTAGATTATATCAAATTCCTGAAACTTGTGCTCTTATCGAATTCGGTACTCTGCAGGCAGAGGGTTCTTCAGCAGATTGTATAGCTGCGCTTGCTAGAGTGGACAATGTCAAACAGAGAATGGAGGCTGCCTACAAAACACTACAGGTTAGTATTCATAGTGATTTTGTGATCCATTATGTGGACACTTGGGGGTAGATCTGCAATTGATTCTCTTCTTTTTGGTATATGTACAGGATGCTGCAGGGTTAACTCAGTTAAGCTCGACGGTTGAGGATGTATTTGCTAGTGGCGATCTTCCTCGTGCTGCAGAAACTCTTGCTAGCATGCGAAATTGCCTGTCTGCTGTTGGAGAGGTAGTTTTATGTCAGCTTCAGTACTCTGAGGATTTAAGTCTTTTTCCGTCACCACTTAAAGTCCAATTTTTGTCAACAGGTTGCAGAATTTGCTAATGTGAGAAAGCAACTAGAGGTATTGGAAGATAGGCTGGAGGCGATGGTGCAGCCACGTCTTACTGATGCATTAACATATCACAAGGTTGGAACCTGTATATCTAGAGAACCCAACTACTTTAGGTTGTAATGTCTCTGTTGCCATTATTGGACTGAAAAGCCTTTCCCCAAATTTGGCAGGTTGATGTCGCCCAAGATTTGCGAGTAATTCTCATCCGGATTGGGAGATTCAAGTCTCTGGAGTTGCAATATTCAAAAGTCCGTCTAAAGCCGATTAAACAACTCTGGGAAGATTTTGACACAAAGCAAAGGGCAAACAAGCTTGCCAATGAGAGAAGTGAAAGTCAAAGGTTGTCTAGCGGCGATGAGTTTCAGTCGACATCATCTCAGACATCATTTGCCAGTTGGCTGACAAGCTTTTACGACGAGTTGCTACTCTATCTTGAGCAAGAGTGGAAATGGTAAATGTTTTACTTTTATTTACAGTAAACTGTATATATTTTCCGGGCCCTTCCAGTGACAGTATGTCAGATCTTTAGGTGATTGCAGCTTTAAGTATCAATCACTGTTGTACGTTTTTGCTTTCATGATTGTTTAGGTGTATGGTTGCCTTCCCTGATGACTACATGACTCTCGTCCCAAAGCTGTTGGTTGAGACCATGGGAGTACTGGGGGCTAGTTTTGTTTCTCGTCTTAACCTTGCAACTGGAGATGCTGTTCCTGAAACAAAAGCACTCGCCAAAGGTTAGATATGATGTCAGTACAGTTTGATTATTAGGTTTCCTTCTTAGTCTAGTCTTTTTACCCAGCTGAATTGGGATTGCGTTGCTTCTTTAGTGGTTCTACTCTACCATCCTCATGTTTGGGTAGATAGATGTAAGAAGAGTATCACTTTTTTCTGCCTTTACATGAGCTAAAGTTTTTGGCTGTTCTTGTTAAGTTTGTAATTTTTGTGCATAGTGGCCGATGTCATGAATCTGTCAATATGCAAGAGAGACTTGCAGGAAGTTTGAACAACAACTTATTTGTTACATTTTTCATTTAGTCACTGGAAATTTTCCAGACAATGCACGATTATCTTCAATTGACTTATATCTGTATTTTGTGTATTTAGGAGAATACTGACAATTCTGATGTTTTCCTTGAACAGGTGTGATGGATCTATTATCTGGAGACTTGCCCAAGGGTATTAATATTCAGACCAAGCATCTTGAGGCTCTGATTGAACTGCACAACGTAACTGGTTCCTTTGCAAGAAATATTCAGCACCTGTTTGCGGAATCTGAACTTAGGATCTTAATAGATACGCTGAAGGCCGTGTACTCACCCTTTGAATCGTTTAAGCAAAAGTAAGTTTTCATGTTGTGTACTTCTCTTCCCCCATGTCTTGTATCCATTTCTAGTATTTATGGATTGTCCCATTTTTTTGATGAAACTTTTTTGGGTCGTGGTTCTTCAAGGCTGTTTGTGACATAAGGTTTGATCATGCTTTAGGTATGGGAAGATGGAACGTGCTATTTTATCCTCTGAGATTGCAGTGGTGGATCTGAGAGGGGCTGTTACTCGTGGTGTTGGGGCTCAAGGAATTGAACTCAGTGAAACAGTGCGTAGGATGGAAGAGTCTATTCCCCAAGTTGTTGTTCTTCTTGAAGCTGCAGTTGAAAGGTGTATTGGCTTTACTGGAGGGTCAGAGGCAGACGAGCTGATACTTGCATTAGATGACATAATGTTGCAGTATATCTCTATGCTTCAAGAAACACTCAAATCTTTGAGAGTTGTGTGTGGAGTGGATGGTACAGGTGATGGAGTTGGCTCAAAGAAAGATGCAAGTGCAGAGAAAAGGGAGAGCTCTCGCAAGATGGATTTGACTTCAAATGAGGAATGGTCCATTGTTCAAGGAGCACTTCAAATTCTTACTGTAGCTGATTGTCTCACGAGCAGGTCTTCTGTCTTTGAAGCCTCTTTGAGAGCAACTCTAGCTAGACTAAACTCCAGCTTGTCTATTTCATTATTTGGCACAAATTTGGATCACAACCTATCACATTTGAAAAGTGAACAAACTGCTGGAGATTTGTCTATGGCTGGACGAGCTTCCATGGATGTGGCAGCTATTCGGTTGGTTGATGTTCCGGAGAAGGCTCACAAACTATTAAACCTATTGGAGCAGGTAGTGAAAACCTGTAGGCTTGATTTACAAAGTTTCTGAATTAACTATTTGATATTTCATGCGTATCGATTCCCTTTTCCCTTTGATTTTTTGCAGTCCAAAGATCCACGATTCCACGCACTGCCTTTGGCGTCTCAGAGAGTTGCTGCATTTGCCGACACAGTCAATGAACTTGTCTATGACGTCCTTATATCAAAAGTCAGGCAACGTCTAGGGGAAGTATCTCGCCTACCAATCTGGTCTTCCGTCGAGGAACAAACTGCTTTTCCTCTACCAAATTTCAGCTCATACCCGCAGTCTTATGTTACAAGTGTTGGAGAATATCTCCTTACTTTGCCGCAGCAGCTTGAGCCTCTAGCTGAAGGCATCTCAACCAACGGCGATTCAAACAACGAGGATGCACAATTCTTTGCAACCGAATGGATGTTCAAGGTAAGTCTAATTTAAGCTTTTGTCAAACCGAATCGCAATAAGCTAAGACCTTAACCACTAAGTGTTTTTTTTTTAATAAAACAACAGGTAGCAGAAGGAGCAACCGCTCTGTACATGGACCAATTGAGAGGAATCCAATACATTTCAGACCGAGGAGCACAACAACTCTCTGTAGATATTGAGTACTTGAGCAATGTGCTTTCGGCTCTGTCCATGCCAATTCCGCCAGTTCTTGCAACTTTTCAGACGTGTTTGGCTACACCGAGAGGTGAGCTCAAAGATGTGATGAAATCAGAAGCTGGTAATGAACTCGACTGCCCTACAGCTAATCTTGTTTGTAAGATGCGTCGTATCAGTTTCGATTAGTCTCAAATCTACTTGGGTTTCGATAAGACTTTGCTAACAAATCGGCTCGTCCATTGTCATATTGTATTACAGCATTGTCTAATGTTTTAGTTACGTAGTTTTTTCGTGTTTTTTATTGTTTAGAAAATAGTTTGTTACTTAAATAAAATGTACTCGTGACAAGCCGTTTTAGTTAAGACCAAATCATAGATGAAATGGCTTCCACTAACATTGCGTGAGAGGAAGAGGCAAAACTGGTTCCTTGGTCCGAATCTTCTAACAATGTGTAGCTGTCATAACAAAGTCAAGAAAGACAAAAAAAAAAAAAGATCGGATAGATGGAGGAAGAACTCAAGAACTTGATCAAGGTTTCGGTTTCTGTAATAATCTCCATATCTTACTGTTACTACGTACCAACCAGAATCAAACCTGGTATCTTTAGATTTCTCTCTGTTCTTCCAATTTGTGCTCTGTTTCGTGTTCTTCCTCTGTTTTTCGCCTCTGTTCACCTCTCTGGTTACACAGCGCTTTTCATCTCATGGCTCGCCAATTTCAAACTCATACTCTTCTCCTTCAATCAAGGCCCACTTTTTCCACTTCCCTCAAATCTCACCCGATTCATCTGCTTCGCTTGCTTCCCCATCAAGCTTCAACAAAACCCTAAGCGCCGAGACTATTTCTTCCAATGGGAATACCCCATTGAAGTTTTGTTTAGTAACCAATTCGTGACTAAAGTTGTAATCTTGAGTGTAGTGTTACATATGTATAATCACATACAACATATATATCCCATTGTGCTATTTGTTCTCTATCCACTCCATCTATACTTGGTACTTGAGATTCTCTTAAAGCTCTTCAACGCTTTCTTCTCTATAGCTCTTGATTGCGAACTCGAGCCACAGCTGAATGAACCATACTTGGCCTATTCTCTTCGAGACTTCTGGGGTCACTGGTGGACACTCATGCTCCCGACGATCCTCCTGCCAGACGTCTACGCTAGGATGCGGCGAATCACTGAAGGGAAAATGAACTCCGAGAATGCTCTGTACTTGGGAGTTTTTGTCACATTCCTTGTCTCCGGTGCACTTCACGAGTTTCTCTTCTTCTATATAACTCGTGAGCGGCCTACTGGAGAGGTTACTCTGTTCTTCGTGTTACATGGGGTTTGCATTGTGGCGTACGACGCCAGGTTAAAGAAGAAGATTGCGCGGTGGATAGGGTTTGAATTTTGCCCGTGTTTGATATTACAAGTGATGGTTATGGGGTTTGTCGTTGTGACTGCTGGTTGGTTGTTTTTCCCTCCTCTTGTCAGGACCGGCAAGATTCAGAGATTCGCTAACGAAGCCTTGCTCTTCATTGGTTTCGTGCGCAACTTGTTTAACGAATCCTTGTTCTTCATGCGTAAGTTTTTTAACGAAGCCTTGTTCTTCACTGGTTTCGTCATGCGCAAGTTGTTTAACGGAGCCTTGTTTTTCATTGGTTTCGTCAAGCTCAAGTTGTTTAACGAATCCTCCTTGTTCTTCATCATGCGCAAGTTGTTTAACGAAGCCATGTTCTTCATTGGTTTCGTCATACGCAAGTTGTTTAACGAAGCCATGTTCTTCATTGGTTTCGTCAAGCTCAAGTTGTTTACTTTTGGCTGGTGATAAATTGCTAAATCATGATATAAGGGATTTAAGTGTTTCTGTAGCTCGATTATCATATCATCTCTCTCTGTTTCAAAACAATTGTGGCTTTACAATTTCAATGTGATTTATTTATTTATATAAGTTTACTAGTTTACCCTTGAATGGTAAAAAGATTTCTTATTTTGTGTGAGATGCAAAACGAAGGCTCTAAATGGCCTTTGAATTCAGCTGAATTCAACGGTAAAGGTAAGCATCTCACCTTCTACAATATGAAAAGCAAAGATAATAAGCCCTTCTTACAATCTAGGGATGTGTTAAAAAACCAGAGATGAACAAGGCTTCGTTAAACAACTCGCGCATGATGAAGAACAAGGATTCACTATGTTATCGCGTCAAGGTTCTTGCTGCTACTGTATGATTTATGTGTCACAAAGCTTAAACATGTTTTTTTTTTTTTTGCTAATATCATTTTTATTTGGAATGCATGTTCTCTTTTGGTGTATGCAACTATGTAAAGAACACATCAAAATACTCATTGGTCCTTGCTAAAGGTTTAGAGACGTTCCAATGGCTCTTTGTTTTAGGGAATGCAAGGTGATCACGTATACATATGTGAAATAAGAGTTAAAACGAGTAATGTATCTTGTTCTTGTTTTCACACAAATACTAAGTCATTGGAACAGAGCATTCTCCGTACGTCTTTAGTACATTTAATTAAGGGTTTGTTTGACAAGTCTTTAGTACATTGATTTTTCTAGCTAGTAAAGTCTATACGATTATGGAAACGTTTTGAAGTCACTATAATATTCAAAACAAAACGTTCCCATAGTCACAAAGTTTAGGACGGGTGATGATTAGTAGGCATGTCCATTTTAAGACGGGTTGAATTTCGTGAACTTTTATTCCGAAGTCAATTCTTAGCCAAACTAGTTAACTTTTACGCGTTTCAAAATCAACCTTTATCCAAATTAGTGATAGTTTGAAAAGTGAATTTAACTACAAATGTTTTATGAATTCATTTTGTAACCTATCTTCAGTCAAATTAGTGAATATTTATTTATTTTGCCAAAGTCAACTCTTAGCTTAATTAATGAATACTTGAAAAGTAAATTTGGCTACATTTTCATACAATTTTTTTATGGCTACATGAATTTAACCCAATCTGAATTCCATCTCGTAACATGAAATTTTCATTTCGTTATGGCCATTAATGGTGACATAGACCGCACCCAAAACCGTACCGCAACAGTGCTGTAACAGTATCAAAATCTTTACATATACATATGTATCTATATATTTTCGTTACTATTTGAACCGCACCGCACTTCTCCTGCACCGCAAAACGCAGCCACCATTCAAATCAATAGGTATCAAAAATAATTCAGGTTGTGTTTTTTACTATTCGGATTGCCCGTTTCTGATTTTTATTCGCTAGTATCTGTTCTAATATCTGAAATAAATGTATTTAGCGATCAATATTTTTCTTTCCCCTATAATATAAATCAATATTTTTGTTTTCTAAAATAATAAAACTTAAATTTGTGATTGCCTTATGTCTATGAATTTATTAAAAATTTAATTTCGTTAAGTGTTTTGTTTTTTCGTGATATTATTTTTTAGTTCAACTTTTTCTTGATATGATTATTCATTATTTATATAGGGAATAGAGTTTTTTATTTTTTATTTTGCAATCATAGAGTTTTACCATAGACGAACGCCTTTTATTCGTCGTGGCGAACGAAACCCTAATCATCACTTCTCCACTTTTGTTCGTCATCCTCTTCAAAATTTCTTCAATTTGATTCTGCAATTTCCTTTATCTCTCTCTGGATTAAGTTTCAATTTCTTCTTAGCCCGCCATGGATGCTCAGCGAGCTCTGTTGGACGAACTAATGGGCGCAGGTGAGAATAATCGAGTACCAAAATCTATTTTCAATTTAATCCTCGAAATTGAGCTCTCCAAAGCTTTAATTTCTGTATCCATGTTAAGAATTGAGCGAATTTTTGTTGAAATTGCTCTCGATTTTGTTTGCAGCTCGTAATCTGACAGACGAAGAGAGAAGAGGGTTCAAGGAGGTTAAGTGGGACGATAGAGAAGTATGTGCATTCTATATGGTTCGATTTTGTCCTCATGACCTCTTTGTTAACACGAAAAGCGATCTTGGTTAGTCTCACTATTTGTATCTACTTGCTTTTTTGTATGATGCTTTTCTTTAGCTTATCTTAAGCTTCATTGTTGTTTTCAGGAGCATGCTCGAGAATTCATGATCCAAAGTTGAAAGAAAGGTTACGCTTTATTGAGATCTTCTTCATTATATTTATTTGATTTGTTACAAATCTGAATCGATTCGTGTGAGATGTGGCTATCTTGCATGTTTATCTGTAGAGGTTAAGACTAAGCTTACCTTAGAATGTCATTTTACGCATTTATGTGAATGAGTTTTGATTATTTCTGTTTCAGCTTCGAGAACTCTCCGAGGCATGATTCCTATGTGCCTAAATTCGAGGCTGAGCTTGCACAGTTTTGCGAGAAGTTGGTGTGTAATGCTTGTCATACTTTTTTTTTTCTTTTCTTTAGAGTTTGATTCTTCTCTATGCTAAGATTTGGAATTGGTTACAGGTGAATGATCTTGATAGGAAAGTTAGGCGTGGGCGAGAACGTCTTGCACAAGAAGTTGAACCGGTTCCACCACCTTCTCTATCAGCAGAGAAAGCTGAACAATTGTCTGTCTTGGAGGAGAAAGTTAAGAACCTTTTGGAACAAGTGGAAGCACTTGGTGAAGAAGGCAAAGTGGATGAAGCTGAAGCGCTAATGAGGAAGGTACTATTTGTTTACCATTCTCTAAAAAAAGAAGACTTTTGAAGTCTTAACAAATCATACTGAAACTTGAAATATGGTGTTCTGCTTGATTCCTCCGTATTTGCAGTTATACCTTATGTGTCACCTTTATTATGATCATAAATTTAGTACATTGAGTGCTTATCATTTGGAAACTCTGGTAGGTGGAAGGGCTAAATGCTGAGAAGACAGTGTTGTTACAACGACCAACTGACAAGGTACTCGCGATGGCTCAGGAGAAGAAGATGGCATTGTGTGAGGTTTGTGGTTCATTTCTTGTGGCTAATGATGCAGTAGAAAGAACACAGTCTCATGTCACTGGAAAGCAACATGTTGGCTATGGCTTGGTTCGGGATTTTATTGCTGAACAAAAAGTAAGTCTCAGAACTAATACTTGAATCTTGTTTCATTTGAGCTGTCATTCCTTATAAAATGGGGATAGTGATGCTTTGTTTACTTTTTCTATTCTAGGCTGCTAAAGATAAAGGAAAGGAAGAAGAAAGACTAGTAAGAGGAAAAGAAGCAGATGATAAGAGGAAACCAAGGGAGAAGGAAAGCGAGAGTAAGAGGAGTGGTTCTAGTGATAGAGAAAGATATCGTGATCGAGACCGAAACAGAGATGGTGACAGACACAGAGACCGTGGTAGAGATTATAGAAAGCCTTATGACAGGAGATCGAGGAGTGGGAGAGAGGACCGAGATCGAAGCAGGTCACGATCTCCTCATGGAAGGTCTGGTCACAGAAGGGTGTCGAGAAGCCCCATTCGCCAATACTAGTTTGAGACCCTCGTGGAAGGTCTGGTCACGAAAGGGTGTTGAGAAGCACCATTTGCCAGTACTAGTTTGAGATAAGGTGTTGTCACTATGTCTTGGGGCCAGGAACTTTGCAAATTAATGAGGTAGACAATGTGATACCCCCTTTGGTTTCATAAGCATGTGTTGTCTTTTGGAACTTCCTTGTTAAAATTTATGGATAAAATTTGTCTTTCTACCGGATCACAGCTATTCTAAGAGTTTGAGACCTTACCGATTCTCCTTCATCGGTTATTTGTTAAGAGGTCAAAAGCGTTGAGGTAGGTATTACCCGTAAAACTTTTACATTTTCATTGTATTTCTCGATACTTGAGATGCTATAGCGTCATTTTATTTTATTTTTGTCTTTTGGTACACCATTTCAAGTTTGATATACCTTTCTGATTTAAAGAATACAGAATCGGGATTGTTGGGATCGAATGACACGAATCTATTTGAGGTAACAAATATACAACAGAAGTCATCCTTAATAGAAGTTTTGGGTTTTGAATTTGGTTTATTTTCTTCGAGTTCTCTGTCTGCACTTAGGTGTATACACAGAAGGAATGATAATCTTTGGCTTTGGGGTTAGGTATAACTGTTGCATTTCTTGGAATCTAGCCTTCAATGGATTGGTCTGCATGATATCTGATTTCTATCGGGTAAACTCACTCCGTTGTTTATGAACTTTTAATAATCTTTTCCAAACTCCAAGGCTAGAGCATTATAGTAAAACAGTAGGTAAGGTATTCTCTGGTGGGAGCAAGAACTGTTTTGGTGGTCTGTGTTGAGGTTCCAAGAACAGCTGTGTTGTTGGTCTACCACAAAGCCGGATGGCGTCTTTGTAATCCTGGCTTAAATCCTGATCTAAACATTTACAACTTTGTCTTTTTTTTTTTTTTTTTTTTTT